>Ga0335076_10000060_pt1 | contig 85084 bp, 79 predicted proteins | sample Lox_Sample_25_FD_206717 | JGI IMG/M metagenome (GOLD analysis project Ga0335076, IMG submission 206717) | Soil microbial communities from Loxahatchee National Wildlife Refuge, Florida, United States - Lox_Sample_2.5 | ecosystem: Environmental > Terrestrial > Soil > Wetlands | place: USA... | reverse complement strand
GGTTCACCGACGCACATCGAAATGCGATCCGCGACAGCAGGATTGGCCCGACCCGCCAGCTGGCCGAACTGCTGGGCCGCACCGAGCCCGCGCCCGCCGCGCTGATCTCGGCTTCGGCGATCGGGTACTACGGCTACGACCGCGGCGACGAAGCCCTCACCGAGGACAGCGATCGCGGCGATGGGTTCTTGGCCGACGTCGTCGCCGAGTGGGAGGACGCGACCGCGCCCGCCGAGGGCGCGGGGGTGCGGGTGGTGCGAGTGCGCACCGGCATCGTGCAATCGCCTCGCGGCGGCACCCTCCGACTGATGCGTCCGCTGTTCGGCGCGGGGTTGGGCGGCCGGCTCGGCGACGGCCGGCAATGGCTGTCGTGGATCGGGATCGATGACCTGGTCGACGTCTATCACCGCGCGCTGTGGGACGCCGCCCTGTCGGGGGCGCTGAATGCCGTTGCTCCGCAACCGGTCCGCAACACCGAGTACACCCGCACCCTCGCCCACGTCCTGCGCCGGCCGGCGGTGCTGCCGGTGCCGTCGCTGGGTCCCCGGCTACTGCTGGGCGAGCAGGGCGCCCGGGAACTCGCCTGCGCCAGTCAGAAAGTGATTCCCCACAAGCTCACCGCGGCCGGACACCGGTTTCGCCAGCCCGACCTCGATCAAGCGTTGCGTCACCTGTTCGGGCGCACCCGGTGAGTCAGGGCACGCGCCGCCCCTTCGCGTCTCTGCCGTCGCGGCTGCGCCGGTAGGCACGGGCCCGCAGATCGGCGAGCCATTCCGGGTAGAGGCTCAACCCGGGCGCGATGTTGTCGACCGGATCGAACGACACGTCCGGCTCGGAGTCAACGACGCCGGTCAACGTCAGCCGGGCCGCGGCGGGTTCCTGTTCTCGGCCGGGGGAAACAACAAGGTGGATCAGGCGAACGAGTTCCCAATCCGGTCTGCACTGGCGAACCCGACGATCATTCAGTAAATTAATGTTTCAATAATTTAACCTAGATACGGCAACCGGAGCGGGCTACCCGAAGCACGTCCGCTGTCGCATGGGTGTTTGTTTCGTCGTCAAAGGGGTGCCAACGCGTGAATTTGAGCCGTTCGAACCGGCGGCTGACCGACCCTGTGAGGGCGGCTTCGGTGGGAGCTGTGCGCGCGTTTCCCGGGGTGCGCGTTGCCCGAGCCGCCCCGACACGCACGGCGTGCCCACCCGATGTCGACCAATTCGACACCTGGCGAACGAGTTTGCGGCGGGCCGTGCTGGCGCACGTCGCCAAATTCGTTGCCGACCGGTGCGCCGACGCGTTGGGTGCTTGCGGGGTCGACGTGGCCGGCGACATCTTGCTGGAATTCGTCGACGGCGGCAAGTGCCTGCGGTCGACGTTCATGTACTTGGGCTGGCTGTGCGGCGAGCCCGCGAGCGATGCGGCGTTGTCGGCAACCGCCAGCCTCGAGTTACTGCACGCGTTTGCCCTACTGCAAGACGATGTCATGGACGATTCGTCATCGCGACGGGGTCGTCCCGCCGCGCATGTGCAATTCGCCGCCTGGCATCGCCGCCGCGGGCTGTCCGGCTCATCACGCCGGTTCGGCGAATCGGCCGCCGTCCTGCTCGGCGATCTGTGCTTGATCTGGGCCGAGCAGATGCTGCGCGACAGCGGCCTGAAGCGACACCACCTGCAGCGGGCATGGCCGCGCTACGACGCCATGCGAACCGAGCTCGCGGTGGGCCAATTCGCCGATCTCGCAACGGATATGCGTGACCTGCCCACGATGCAGGCTGTGCTGGAGGTGGCCCGCCGGAAGTCGGGGAACTACACGGTGCGCCGGCCCCTGGAGATTGGCGCCGCAATGGCGGGCTGCGACGACCGGGTGCTGGACGCGCTCGGCGACTACGGCACCGCCATCGGCGAGGCGTTCCAGCTGCGCGACGATGTCCTCGGCGTCTTCGGATCGCCCGCGGCGACCGGAAAACCCAATGGCGGAGATTTGCTCGAACGCAAGGCCACCAGCGTTGTGGTGGCCGCGCATCAATTGGCCGATGCGTCCACCCGCCTGCAGTTTCGCCAGTTCATAACCGGCGACCGGCTCGACGATTCCGCCCTTGACCATTGGCGGAACTTGATCCTCGCCACCGGGGCGGTGCAGTGGATCGAAGGACTGATCGCAGATCGTGTCGATGCGGCGCTAAAGGCGTTGGATGGCAACGTCATCGATGGTCCCCTCACGGCCGCGCTGGTCGATATGGCCAACCTGTGCACGCGGCGCGCCGCATGAGCGTGCGCACGGTGCGGGGGCGAACCGACCACGTCGTCGTGGTTGGGGCGGGATTCGCCGGGCTTGCCGCCGCGCTGCACTTGGCCGGCCGGGGCCGGGAAGTCACCGTGGTGGAGCGGCAATCCTGGCCCGGCGGGCGAGCGGGCCGGCGCGACGTCGACGGCTACCACATCGACACCGGCCCGACGGTGCTCACGATGCCGGACATCATCGACCAGGCGTTCGCCGCCGTGGGCGAAACCGCCTCGGAAAGGCTCGAATTGCTGCCGGTGGATCCGGCCTACCGGGCGATGTTCGCCGACGACAGCACCATCGACGTGCACAGCGACGCCGACCGGATGGCCGCCGCGGTGCGGGAGTTTGCCGGACCGCAACAGGCCGACGGCTACCGGCGGTTGCGTGACTGGCTAAACCGGCTGTACCGCACGGAATTCGACGGCTTCATCGCCGCCAACTTCGACTCGCCGTTTAATCTGCTCAATGCCCAGCTGGCTCGGTTGGCTGCGCTCGGCGGATTCCGCCGATGGGACACCATCGTCAAGCGCCACATCAGCGACCCACGGCTGCGCCGGGTGTTCACCTTCCAGTCGCTCTACGCCGGTGTCGCGCCCCAACACGCCCTGGCGGTCTATGCCGTGATCGCCTACATGGACACGGTCGGGGGCGTGTTCTTTCCGCGCGGCGGCGTGCGGGCACTGCCCGATGCGCTGGCGGCGGTGGGCGCCGACGCCGGAGTGCGGTTCCGCTACGGTTCGACGGTCACCGCGCTGGAGCGCACCGGTGAGCGCATCACCGCGGTCCACACCGACCGGGATGGGCGCATCGCCTGCGACGCGGTGGTGTTGACGACCGAGTTGCCGCAGACCTACAGGCTGCTGGGGCGGCAACCACGACGGATTCTTCCGCTGCGCGCGGCGCCCTCGGCGGTTGTGCTGCACGTTGGGTGCCGGCCCGCGCCGCCGCAAAGCGCCCACCACACCATCGTTTTCGGCGGGGCATGGGAGCGGACGTTCGCAGACATCATCCGCGAGGGCCGGCTCATGGCGGACCCCTCATTGCTGGTCACCCGGCCGACGGCCAGCGACCCGGGCCTGGCCCCCGCGGGCCGCGACCTGCTCTACGTGCTGGCGCCGGCCCCCAACCTGTCCCGCGGCGACATCGACTGGTCGGCGACCGGTGACGCGTACGCGGACTCCCTCCTCGACGTCGTACAGGACCGGCTGCTGCCCGGGGTGCGCGACGGCGCCCAACTGTTGCATGTGGACACCCCCGCGGACTGGGCCCGCCAGGGCATGGCGGCCGGCACGCCGTTTGCGCTGGCCCACACGTTCGCTCAGACCGGGCCGTTTCGGCCGGCCAACACCGTGCGTGGCATCGACAACGCGGTGTTGGCCGGGTCGTCGACGCTGCCGGGTGTGGGCGTGCCGACCACGCTCATCTCCGGGCGTTTGGCCGCCGACCGCATCACCGGGATGGCCGGTGAGACAACGACCAAGACCCTCGACCTGAAAGCCCGATCGCGATGATCCGCACGGAGTTGGACGCCGCCGGGATCTCCGAAGAGCGCCTGCGCGACGCATATCGGCGCTGCCGACAGATCGCGGCCGAAAACGGCCGCACCTACTTTCTTGCCACGCGGTTGCTTGCCCCCGACCAGCGCCCGGCGGTACATGCCTTGTACGGCTTCGCCCGCCATGCCGACGACATCCTCGACGAGCTCAATCCGGCGCTGGACGTCTCCGCGCGGGCCGACCGGCTGCAGCGACTGTCGGACCGCTTCTTCGCCGGCGGTGAGCACCGCGACGAGCCGGTCCTTGCCGCGGTCAGTCACACCGTGCGTCGCTATGGGATCCCCGCGGACCTGTTCGAGGACTTTCTGGACTCCATGCGCATGGATCTGACCGTCACCGACTATCCCGACCGGGCGGCGCTCGACCGCTATATGCGTGGCTCGGCGGAAGTTATTGGGCTGCAGATGCTTCCGGTACTGGGCACCGTGAGCCCCGCCGACGAGGCCGCCCCGTACGCGGCGGCGCTGGGCCGTGCGTTTCAGCTCACCAATTTCCTGCGCGACGTCGACGAGGATTTGGCGCGGAACAGGATCTACCTGCCGGCCGACGAACTCGCCGCCTTCGGGGTGGACCGGGAACTGATGATGTGGTGTCACACCCACCGGCACACCGATGCCCGCGTCCGGGCCGCCCTGACGGCTCAGCACCGGATCGCCCGCGAAATCTATCGTTTCGCCGCCGAGGGGGTCGCGCTGCTGGCGCCGCGTTCCCGGCCGTGCGTGGCGACCGCATTGACGCTCTACTCCGAAATCCTGGATTGCATTGAGGGCAGCGGTTTCTCGGTGTTCACCCGGCGGGCCACCGTCGGCACGTCGCGGCGGCTTCGGGTCGCCCGTGGCGCGCTACTGCGGTCGTGGCGCGCTCGGATCGCCCACCCCGAGCAGCGGAGGCCCGGTGCAGCGTGACCGACCGCTGGCAATACCTGATCCTGCTGGGCCTGTGCCTGGCGATCACTGCGCAGCTCGAGCTGTTCGGGGCCGGCGTCTACCGCCAACCGCGCCGTCTCGCCCGCGCGGTGGTTCCAGTCGCGGTGCTGTTCCTCGCCTGGGACGCGGTTGCGATCGCCACCCGCGTGTGGACGTACAACGACCACTACATCACCGGCGTCCACATTCCATTCGGGGTACCCGTCGAGGAAGTGTTGTTCTTCTTGGTGATTCCGCTGTGCGCCCTGCTGACCTACAACGCGGTGACCGCCATCCTGGATCGGAACAGGCGCCGATGACCGGGCTCGGCTACACCGTGCCGGCGATCGCGTCGGTCCTGGCGGTGTTCGCGCTGGAGTTCGCGCTTTTGCGCACCGGGCTGTTCCGGCGGCCCGCCTACTGGTTGTCGATGGTGATCGTGCTCGGTTTTCAGATTCCGGTCGACGGCTGGCTGACCAAACGCAGCGCACCGATCGTGATCTACAACGAACGGCAAACCAGCGGCGTGCGGTTTCCGTTCGACATTCCCATTGAGGACTTCCTGTTCGGCTTCGCGCTGGTCACTGCCGTGCTGCTGTTGTGGGAGCGTCAACGTGCGAGCTGATAGCGATGGATAAAACGGGCCTGCCCCGCGCCGACGTGCCCGGCGCCTTCAACGGCGGCGCGGCGGCCTACGACCGGCTGGTCGGCGCCAACCCCTCCTACCACGCGAACCTGGAGTTGTCGGCGCGCCGCATGCGGCTGCCCGGAGGGGGGCGGGGCCTGCGCCTGCTCGACGCGGGCTGCGGCACCGGTGCGTCGACGGCCGCGCTGCTGGCGGCGGCGCCCGACGCGGAGGTCGTCGCCGTGGACGCCGCGCGCGGAATGCTCGATGCGGCAAGGGCAAAGACGTGGCCGCCCTCGGTCCGGTTCGTGCATGCCCACATAGAGGAACTCGACGAGCACGGCATCACCGGGCCGTTCGACGGCATCCTCGCCGCCTACCTGCTGCGCAATCTCGCGGACCCGGATCGTCAACTGCGAGCGTTTCGCACCCTGCTTGCGCCCGGCGGCATCCTGGCGGTGCACGAGTACTCGGTGCGTGATTCGGTTGCCGCGAACCTGATCTGGCACGCGGTGTGCTGGGGCATCATCATCCCCGCCGGCTGGTGGCGTACCAGAGACACCACGCTGTACCGGCATCTGTGGCGTAGCGTCCTGACGTTCGACGGGGCAGCGCGGTTTCGGCGCCGGGTGCGCGACGCCGGATTCACCGGGGTGCAAAGCGAGACCATGCCGGGCTGGGAGCGCAACGTCGTCCACACGTTTGTCGGGGAGGCGCCGCGATGATCGACCGCCGCCGCCGCGTGCATCCGGCGTCACCGGGGCTGTCCGACGCGGGCGCGCTGTCCTCCCGGCCCCGCGCTGTCGTCGTCGGCGCCGGGATTGCCGGCCTGACGGCCGCCGCCGGGCTCGCCGAACGCGGGATCGCCGTGGACCTGGTGGAACGCGAGAACTACCTCGGCGGTCGGGTGGGCGGCTGGACCGAACACCACGACGGCGCCGAGCTGGCGATGAACCGCGGGTTTCACGCCTTCTTCCGCCAGTACTACAACCTGCGGGCCCTGCTACGGCGGGTCGATCCGCAGCTGCGGATGCTCGCGCCCGTGAGCGACTACCCACTGATCGACGGTGCCGGCCGGCGAGACACCTTTCGGGGACTTCCGCGCACCCCACCGTGGAACGCGCTGGCGTTCGCGTTGCGCAGCCCGACGTTTCGGCTCGGTGACCTGGCGCGCATCAACGCCCGGGCCGCCGCACCGCTGGCGGCGGTGTCGGTGCCCGACATCTACCGAAGGCTCGACGACATCGACGCCGAAACCTTTCTGAAGAGCATCAACTTTCCCGAATCCGCACGTCACCTCGCGTTCGAAGTGTTCTCGCGCAGCTTCTTCGCCGAGCCGACACAATTGTCCGCCGCCGAGCTGGCGACCATGTTCCACATCTATTTCCTGGGTTCCAGCGAGGGCCTGATCTTTGACGTCGCCACGGCGAACTTCGATGTGAGCCTGTGGAATCCGCTGCGGGACTACCTGAGCGACCGGGGTGTTCGGGTGCACCTCGGCACCCACGTGTCCGGTGTCACGCCCGGTGCCACGAACACCCTTGGCGTTCATGCCGATTCGGGCGATCGGCTCGACGCCGACGCGGTGGTGCTGGCGCTGGACGTGGGCGGTCTGCAACGCGTGGTGGCGGCGTCGCCCGGCCTCGGCGACGATTTGTGGCGCGCCCGGATACGGCGGCTACGCACCGCACCGTCGTTCGTGGTCCACCGGCTATGGCTCGACCGGCCCGTCGACTCGAACCGGCACGCTTTTCTCGGCACGGCAGGTCATCCGCCGGTCGACAACATCAGCGTGCTGGAGCGCTACGAACGCGAGGCCGCCGCGTGGGCCCGCCAACACCGCGGATCGGTCGTCGAATTGCACTCGTACGCCGCAAGTTCCGAATCGCCTAGCGCAGCCGCCGTCGCGCGGTTGCACCGGCTGTACCCCGAAACCGCCGCGGCGCGTGTCGTTTTCGAACGCGAGCTGCGCCGCAGCGATTGCCCGCTGTTCGCACCCGGAACATACACGCGGCGGCCGACCGTCGCCACGCCGCAGCCCGGGCTGGTGTTGGCCGGTGACGCGATCCGCGTCGACCTGCCCGTTGCGCTGATGGAGCGGGCGGCGACCACCGGCTGGTCGGCCGCCAACCACCTGCTGAGGTCGTGGGGGCTTGCCGGCCACGAGCTGTGCACCGTTCCCACGCACGGCCGGTCGGCGCTGCTGCGCTCGCTGGCCGAGCGCCAAGGGCGGCGGCGGTGAGCATCGGCGACCGCCTGCGGCGACGGTGGCCCAAGGACTGGCCCGTCGGCGTAATCCCGCGTGTCTCGTGGACGCAGCAGTGCCCCATGTACCGCGATGCCCAGCCGGGGATCATCAACGCCGCACTGCATCGTTCCCAGCACCGGCCGGCCGGAAACTGGTATGTGTTCGCGGCCAGCCGCGCGGTGCGCAGTGGTCGCCCGTTCGGCGCGCGCGTGGCCGGCACGGAGTTGGTCGCCTGGCGCGACCAGCGCCACCGCCTGCACGTCGGTCCCGCAAGCTGCCCGCACCTCGGCGCGGACCTCGCCACCGGGGTGGTGCGCGGGGGCGTCCTGTTCTGCCGATGGCACGGGCTGGCTCTCGACGGCGACACCTGCGACTTCGGCTGGAAGCCGTTCCCCAGCCACGACGATGGCGTCCTGGCCTGGGTGCGCCTTGACGCCGTCGGCAACGAAGCGCCGCTCGACGAGCCGGTGATCGGCCCTCGACCCACCGGCGACACGCTGACGGCGGTCACCCGAGTCGTCGGCCACTGCGAACCCTCCGACATCATCGCCAACCGGCTCGACCCTTGGCATGGGGCATGGTTTCACCCCTACTCGTTCACCCGGCTGGGGGTGCTGACGACCCCGACCGAGGAAGACGACCGCTTCATCGTCTCCGTCACCTTCCGCATGGGTCGCTTCGGGGTCCCCGTGATCGCCGAATTCACCACCCCGGAAGCGCGCACGGTCGTGATGCGCATCATCGAGGGCGAAGGGACCGGCAGCGTCGTCGAAACGCACGCGACCCCAATCGGTCTCGGGACGGACGGCAGGCCGTGCGTCGCGGTGACGGAAGCCACGATCGCGGCTTCGCAACGTCCGGGGTTTCGGACCGCGCGCCACGCACGGGCGCTGATCACACCACTGATGCGCTATGCCGCTGCACGACTGTGGCGTGATGACGTCGCCTACGCCGAACGCCGTTATCGGCTCCGCACTGGTGGCTAGCATGGACGTACCGCAGCACAGGCCACCAGCGGAAGTCCGAATCAGCGATGAAGAAAGCGCACTTCGCCATCGTGATCTTCACCGTGGGCGCGCACTTCGCGTACCTCGTCTATGTGCCCAGCGGCGGCTTTCTGGCATTGCGCTGGCCGCGGACCATCTGGCTGCACCTGGCAAGCGTGTGCTGGGGCATGGTGATCGTGGCACTGCCGTTGCCGTGTCCGCTGACGTCGCTGGAGGACTGGGCGCGTGCCCGAGCCCTAATGAAGCCACTGCCCAGCACCGGGTTCGTCGACCGCTACGTCGCGGGCGTCCTCTATCCGGTGGACCGTACCGGCCGCGCCCAGGCCCTCGCCTTCACCGCGGCCGCCACGTCGTGGATCGCCCTGGCGAGAAAACTTCGCAACGCAGAACGTGTTTAGCAACAGGCGGCACCTCACCCGACGCCCGCGCGGTGATGTCGGCGACAGCGCATGGCGGTACTAATCGATGAACTGGGGGCACGATCCGACTCGGACGTAACAACGATCAGCCGAGGCTACCCCACCTCTCCGGTAGGGTTCGCTCTGACCCGCGGCAGGTTGCGTTAGGTCTTTCGACGAGCCCGCGGATACGCTGGTGACTCTGATGAAGGATGCGGGTAGGTGACCAAGCGCCGCGCACAAGACCCACCGCTGAGCCGGGACGAGCTGGAGAGGCAGCTGTCGGCCGACATGCGGGCGATCACAGCGCGATCTGATCGCATAGGCCGCCACTTCGCGCGCACCAACGAGGTGGGCAGCAGCGACTTTCACGCGCTGCTGCACATCATGGTCAGCGAAACCGCGGGAAAGCCGTTGACGCTGGCCCAGCTGCGGCAGCGCATGGATGTGTCGCCCGCGGCCATCACCTATCTCGTCGATCGCATGATCGAGGCGGGCCACATTCGGCGCGAACCCGACCCGGAGGACCGGCGAAAGTGGCTGCTGCGCTACGAGGAAAGCGGCATGACTTTGGCGCACGCTTTCTTCAGGCCGCTCGGCGTTCACCTCAGCAAGGCCATGGCGGATTTGAGCGACAAGGACCTCGCGGCCGCTCATCGGGTTTTCACGGCGATGATCGCTGCGATGGCAACGTTCGAGGACGAGATCGCCGACCAGCCCGCCAAACCGTCAGCGCACCTCGCGCGAGGCGCCGCGACGGCGCGGCGGCGCCAGGAAACCCCGCGGTAAAGCACTTCCCAGCAAGCGCTGCTCGATCAAGTCCGCACCGCGCGCCACGCCGCCGGTGGCGGCGAACCCCGCGGCCACGCGCCGTGCGCCGTCGGCCATCGTCGTGGCCTCGCGCACGGCGGCGCCCAGTCGCGCCGCTGTCAGCCTCTTCGCCGGCAGGCGGGTGCCGCAGCCGGCCACCTGCACGCGGCGCGCGACTTCGGCCTGGTCGCGAGCAAAGGGCACCGCACACACCGGGATCCCGCGGTCCAGCGCCTTCACGGTAGTGCCCATCCCCCCGTGGGTGATGGCACAGATCGAACGGGCGAGGACCGCACCGTGGTCGACGAAGCGGCACACCGTGGCGTTGGGCGTCTGCGGCAGCCCTTTCGGCACGCCCGCCGGAAACGTCGCGACGACATGGACCGGCTCATCGGCCAATGCCTGCAGGGCGATACGGCCTAGCTTGGCGTCCGCCTGCGCAATCGAGGACGTGCTGACCAGGACGATGGGCCGGTCGATGGCGGCCACCCAGCCCGGGACGGCCGCAAGGGCCGGTTCGAATACGCACGCACCGATGAAATGCACGTCGCGCCAATCCGGATGCGGGTATTCGAACGGCTCACCGCCGACGGCCAACAGCAGCGGGGCGCGGCGCATGAGCCCATCCACCGACTTGACCCTCGGCACATCGAGTCTCGCGCGAACGGCGTTGACCTGCGGCACCATCCGGCGATCGAACAGCCAGCTGACGAACGGTCGCATCGACGCGTCGCGGATGCTCCCGGCGAGACCCGGCAGCGGCGGCAGACCGGGACCGAACGGCGGCGCAGCGCGAGACCGCAAGTACGGAGTGAACGGCGAAAACACCAGCCAGGGAACGCCACTGGCCTCGGCCGTCGACATGGCCCCCCAGCAGTTGGCGTCGACGATGACCGCGTCGGGCTTCGCGCGCGTCATCGCGCGCCGCAGGTCGTCCACTTCGAGAACGGCGCGTCGGCACAGCACGTCGATCGTCGTCTTGAGAACCCTTAACGCGTTGCGCGCGAGCCAATCCCGGCCGGCGATGGCCTCGATCCGCGGGTCGACGGCCTCGGTGTGTATGCCGATCCCGCGCACGGTCTGAACTTGATCGGCCAAGGTAAGCAAGTGAATCCGGTGGCCGCGCTCGCTCAGTTCCCGCAGCAGGGCGCCCATCGGATAGAGGTGGCCCAGCGCTGGCGATCCGTAAGCGAGAATCACTGCCATGCGCGCTCGCGCTTAAACAGGCGTCACGCCAGCGTCGCGCAGGGCACGCAGGTCGGCCGCACCGCACCCGTGCAGGCAGATGCGAAGCTCGTCGATGAATCGCTGCAGCCAGGCCGTCGCGGCGACCTCGGACTCGATCGCGGCGGGCAACAGCGGCCGGGCGACGGCCACCACGTCGGCGCCCAAGGCCAGCGCCTTGGCCGCGTCCATGCCGGTCCGGATTCCACCGGAGGCGACCAACGGGATGTCCGGAAGCGCCGCCCGCACCTCCCCTATCGCCCGCGCGGTCGGTATGCCCCAGTCGGCCAGGTCCGGGTAGCGCACTTCGCCATAGCGGACCAGCTGCTCGACGCGTGACCACGACGTGCCGCCCGCACCCGCCACATCGATGGCCGCCACCGGCGGCTCACCCGACAACCGTAGCAATTGGGCTACCGCCGTGGCGCCGATCCCGTGACCGACCTCCTTCAGCAGCACCGGATAGCCCAGCAGGTCGGTCAGGTCTTGCAGGCGGTCCAGCGATCCGGCGAAATCGGTGTCGCCGTTGTGCTGGACGGCCTCTTGAAGCGGATTCGTGTGCACCGCAAGCGCGTCCGCTCCCACCCGGTCGAGCGCCGAGACGATGTCGGGTACCGCGTCCTTGGTCAACTGGGACAGGCCGATGTTGCCGAACAAGAGCACGTCGGGTGCCACGTCGCGCACGGCGAAGCTGGGAGCGGCCTGCTCTCCCAACGCGGTGTCGAGCATGACGCGCTGCGACCCCAGCATCATTCCGATGCCGAGCCGTTGCGCGGCGGCGGCCAGGTTCCGGTTGATCGTGCCCGACAGCTTCGCGCCCCCGGTCATGGCGCCCACCAGAATCGGCGCCCGCAACCGCGCACCGAGGAATTCGGTGCAAAGGTCGATGTCGTCCAGGTTGGTCTGGGTCAATGCGTTGTAGGGCAGGCCGTAGCGTTCCAAGCCCGTGGTGACGCCTCGGTACCCGACATCGCCGTCCAGGCAAACGTCGATGTGGCGTCGTTTGCGGGCGATCAGCTCGCCGTGGTCGGCCGTCACGGCACATCGATCCCGCGGTGGAGATTCAGCAGCCAGTTGTGGGTGGACACCACCGCTTCGGCGTTGGCGGTCAACGTGGATGTGTGCATGGTCAAGGAGCCGGCTCGACCGGCACGGCAATTTCGTTGCGGCGCAGCGCCGGAACGGTCCAGGGCGGATCGTAGAACCAGGCCGCCGGCGCATCGATGACCTCGAATCCGACCTCACGCAACGTGTTCATCAGCTCGGCGGTCTGCGCGGCAACGGCGCGGCGACCGGTGCTGCCGGTGAAGCGGCGCACCGCAACCGTCTCAGACGGCACGGTAACCAACCTGATTTCAGCGTCGTCGGGCTCGGGCAAAGACTCCAGCGTCTTCTCGGCGGGCATGAAAAACCGGATCACCCACTCGCCGTCGCCCGCCGCCTCCTGCGATACCGGCGCCGTCATTGCGATTTTTTCGTTGACGTGGTTGCCGCCGAATATGTAGTGGGCGAGACGGCGGAAGCCGACATTGCGGGCAGCCACTTCGTCCGCGGTGACCGTCGTCTCCGCGGCGATCCGGGCACCATAGCGGCGGATCTCGACGGCCCTGGTCAGTTTCTCGGCGCTGTGGTCAGGCTCTCGGGTTCCGTGACGATAACCCACCACCGAACCCGCCGCTTCGATGACCAGCCCAATCATGGCCCCAATCGACCCGAGCACAGCCACCTCGTTCCTAATCGATCCGTCGTTAGGTGGTACCCCGATCGGCTCCGAGCAATCCAGTCCTTCTGGCAATGCCTCGCTGCTTCGATCGGTGCCTTGACTCGGGTCCACCACAGTCGAGACTAACGCAAATTCACGATTTAGTTAAGTACTTGAATGTTTAAGATAGTTAACGTAATCTCGAGTTCGAACGTCGGGCCGATATCACGAACCAACGGTTCGAGGTCGTCCCCGCCGCCGGAATCCGCAGCCCATCCGGCGGACCACCGGATAAGCTTTGCCGACAAGATGATTCGGAGTTCAGCGCGGCCAGTCCGTAAGACCGACCGCAGATCAACCCAGAGGGCGGCACATGTTAGCGCGATTGGCCCGGCTCTGTGTCGTTGCGCCACGACGAATTCTGGGTGCGGCGATGCTGTTCATGACTGCCACCGCCATTTTCGGCGTACCCGCCGCCAAGAGTCTGTCCGCCGGAGGATTTCTGGATCCGACATCCGAATCGGCCCGCGCCGCCGCGACGCTCGCTGAGAAATTCAATCAGGGAGACATGGAATTGGTGCTGCTGGTGAGCTCGGCGGGCGGCGCCAACGACGGGCCCGCGCGAGCCGCCGGCGCCGACATCGCCCACCAGCTTGCCCAATCTCCGTTTGTGTCGCAGGTGACATCGCCCTGGGACGCGCAACCAGCCCCGGGCTTGCTCAGTGTCGACGGCAAGACCGCGATGATCCTGGCCGCACTCAAAGGCGACGAAAACACCGCGCCCAAGCATGCCCAGACACTGGTGGAGCGGTTCGCGCGTGACCGCAACGGGGTCACCGTGCAAGCCGGTGGGTCGGCGATGGTCTATGAACAGGTCAACCAGCAGACCGAAAAGGACCTGCTGCGAATGGAGATCATCGCGATACCGCTGAGTTTCATCGCGTTGGTGTGGGTGTTCGGCGGGTTGTTCGCAGGGGCACTACCAATGGCCGTAGGCGGATTGGCGATCCTGGGTTCACTCGCCGTGTTGCGTGCGATCGCGTTGGTCACCGACGTGTCGATCTTTGCCCTCAACGTGACCGTGGCGTTGGGGTTCGCATTGGCCGTCGACTACACCTTGCTCATCATCAGTCGGTACCGCGACGAGTTGGCCGACGGGACAAGCCGCGACGAAGCTCTGGTGAAAACTGTGACCATCGCCGGGCGCACCGTGCTGTTTTCGGCGACGACGGTGGCCCTGGCGCTCGTCGCGACAGCACTTTTCCCGATGTACTTCCTCAAGTCCTTCGCCTACGCCGGGACGGCAGTGGTGGCCTTCGCCGCCTTGGCTGCGGTGGTGATAGCGCCGGCCGCGATTTCGCTGATGGGAAGCCGGCTCGAAGCACTCGACGTGCGGCAACTGGGTCGTCGGCTGTTCGGCCGCCCCGCACCGCGAGAGCGGCCCGTGGAACAAAGCTTCTGGTACCGGACGGCGAAACTGGTTATCCGTCGGGCGATCCCGGTTGGCCTGGCGCTCACCATGCTGCTGCTTGCGCTAGGCGCACCGTTCCTCGGCGTCAGATGGGGCTATCCCGACGACCGGGTGCTCCCGACGTCGTCGTCGGCACGGGTCGTCAGCGACCGAATCCGCACCGAATTCCGCACGGATTCCGAGACCCGGGTCAAGATCGTCCTTCCCGAAACACGCGACCTGACAAGCACCGACCTGGACACCTACGCCATGCAGCTGTCGCTTGTCGCCGATGTCGCGGCCGCGTCCGCGCCGACCGGCACATTCGTCGCCGGTGGATTCAGGGGGCCGCCATCGGCTCCGACCGGAATGGCAGCCGGCAGCGCCTACCTCTCCGTCGACAGCACCGCCCCCCTCTACACAAAGGCGTCCGAGGTCCAATTGGCCCGCCTGCACGCGATCGCACCGCCGCGACACCAAACGGTCCAGATCACGGGGATGGCGCAAACGAATCGTGATTGCGTGAACGGCATTACGTCGCGCCTGCCGTTCGTGTTCGGTTTCATTGCGGTCGTCACGCTGGCGCTGCTCTTCCTCCTTACCGGCAGCGTGATACTCCCGGTCAAGGCGGTACTGCTCAACATGCTGTCGCTGAGCGCCACGTTCGGCGCTTTGGTATGGATCTTTCAAGACGGTCACCTGGGTGCGGCGGGCACCACCTCGACCGGCACGCTGGCAGTGAATGTCCCCGTGCTGATGTTTTGCATCGCGTTCGGACTGTCGATGGATTATGAAGTCTTTCTACTGGCCCGGATCCGCGAATACTGGCTCGACTCGCCCCGAACTCGGGCGGACAACGACGAAAGCATCGCACTGGGTCTTGCCCGCACGGCCAGGGTAATCACCGCCGCGGCGCTGGTCATGTCGATCTCGTTCGCCGCTCTGATTTCCGCCGGCGTGTCCTTCATGCGCATGTTCGGCCTGGGGCTGACCATCGCCGTCCTCGTCGATGCGACACTGGTGCGGACGCTGCTGGTGCCGGCTTTCATGCATGTGCTGGGAGGTCTGAACTGGTGGGCACCTGACTCGCTGGCACGATGGCACCATCGAACTTTCCATCGCGGATCGGACCGGTCGCCGGGACACGTGGCGACGCCGTGACGTCGGCGCACTAGGGCTGGCCCGAGCGCAATTCCCCCTGGAAGTGCCGCATTGCGGCAATAAGCGCAGTGAAGACCCGATGCGCCGCGGCCAAGTCCGCTTCAGTCAAGTCATTGAGCGCCACGCGGGTGTGCATCCCCAGCGGGGTGAAGAATGACCGGGCAGTGGCGAGACCGGGATCCGAGTGGCGCAGGACGACCTTTCGCCGGTCCGCCGCGTCGGAGTCCCGCCTTATGTGGCCGGAGGTGATCATCCTCTCGACGAGGTAGGTGATCGCCGCTGCGGACAGGCCCATCTTCTGGCGCAACTCCCCCGCCGTCAGCGGTGTACCCGAAGTTTCGGCCACCAGAATATGCAGCAGGGCGCGAAAGTCGCTGGGCCGCAAGCGATGGACCGCGGAGAACACGCGACCCATCTGGTCGGACTCGGCGGTGAGCGCACGCGCGTCGGCCGCGATCAACGCTTCGAGCCGCACACGTTCCGTCGCACCTTCCATCAGAATCGCAGCATAACGTGCCGGCGGCCAATTGTTAACTTGATTAATGTTTAAGTGACTGAAATGCTTGAGATCGTGATGTGGGGCGCACTGGCCGCGGCTGTGACGAGCCGACGTTCGTGGCTGCACGGATTAGGGGCGATTCTGCTGGGTATAGGCCTAATGGTGCTCATCGGCGGGAACGCAGCGGCGGGCCGAGCACCGTTGTCGGTGCCCTCCGGCTCGGATTCCGCCAAGGTCGATACCCTGGCCCGCCAGTTCCCCGGCGGCGACCGCGCTCCGCTGATCGTCGTGGTCAGCCGCGCCGATGGCGCGGTCCTCGGCCCCGCGGACGTCGGCGCCGCCCGGGCGGTCGACGACCGGGTGCTGGTGCTCTCCCGGCACGCCGGCGCGGCGCCGGTAATGGTTTCCGGCGACGGCAAAGCGGCCATCGGCGTGGTTTCCGTGGGCGCCGACCTGTCGGGCCTGGACCTCAACGACGCGGTCGCCGCCCTGCGCACCGCCGCCAACGCCGGCCTGTCCGCGGGATTGCGGGCCCACATCACCGGGGGTCCGGCGTTCGGCGCCGACATCGCCAACGCGTTCACCGACGCCAACGTCACCCTGCTGGCGGTGACGGCGTCGGTGGTGGCGCTGCTGCTGATCGCCACCTACCGTTCGCCGGTGCTGTGGCTGGCGCCGCTGCTGGTGATCGGGTTCGCCGACCGGGTCGCGGCGGCGGTGGGCACCGCGGTCGCGTCGCTGACCGGGCTGAGCTTCGACGGCGCCACGTCCGGCATCACCAGCGTCCTGGTGTTCGGGGCGGGCACCAACTACGCGCTGCTGCTGATTTCGCGCTACCGTCAGGAACTTTCGCGCCACCCCGCGCACCGCGATGCGCTGCGCCGGGCGGTGCGCATGGCGGGGCCGGCCATCGTCGCCAGCAACGCCACCGTGGTATTGGCGCTGCTGACCCTGCTGTTCGCCTCGACCCCGAGCACCCGCAGCCTGGGCGCCCTGGCGGCGTGCGGACTTGTGGTCGCCGCGGTGTCGGTCCTGGTGGTGCTGCCGCCGGTGCTCGCGCTGTGCGGCCGGCGCTTGTTTTGGCCCTTCATCCCCCGCGCCAGCAACGGCGCCACACTCGATTCCGGGCCCTGGCACGTGGTCGCCGAACGGGTGGCCCGGCGCCCAGCCGCGGTGGCAGCGGTCGCGATCGCGGTCCTGGCGGCCCTCGCCACCGGCTTGCTGGGGACCCGGATCGGCTTGGCGCAGACTGAGCAGTTCCGGGTCCGGGCGGATTCGGTATCCGGTTATGACGTTGTGGCCGCGCATTTCCCGGCCGGCGCGGCCAACCCCACGCTGGTTGTCGCCCCCACCGCCGAGGCGGCGGGAATACAGCGGGCGATCGGCTCCACCCCCGGGGTGGTTTCGGCGTCCGAGTCGGGCCGCTCGACGACGGGGTTGACGAGGTGGTCGGTCGTGATCGACGCCCCACCGTCGTCCGGTCGGGCGTTCGCAATCGTTGCGGCGCTGAGGAAATCGACGAAGGCCATCACTTCGAGCGCGCTGGTGGGCGGCGCCGACGCGCAGGCGCTCGACGTCCGTGATGGCGCCGCGCACGATCGGCTCGTGCTGATCCCGGCGATCCTGGCCGTGATACTCGCGGTCCTGTATGCGCTGCTGCGATCGGCGCTCGCGCCGCCGACCCTGCTGGCCGCAACGATCCTCGGCGCGCTGGCCGCACTGGGCATCGGCGGCTGGGCCAGCATGCACGTCTTCGGATTCCCGGCTCTGGACAACAGCACTCCGTTGTTCGCCTTCCTGTTTCTGGCCGCCCTCGGGGTGGACTACACGATCTTCTTGGTCACCCGCACGCGCGAGGAGGCCACCCACCACGGCGCCCGGGATGGCATGGTCCGCGCGGTGTCGGCCACCGGCGGCGTCATCACCAGCGCGGGAATCGTTTTGGCCGCCGTCTTCTGCGTGCTGGGGGTGTTGCCCTTGATCGTGCTGACCCAACTGGGCATCATCGTCGGCCTCGGCATCCTGCTCGACACGTTCGTCGTGCGCACCCTGGTCATTCCCGCGCTGTTCGCCCTCGTCGGCGACCGCATCTGGTGGCCCACCGACCCCACCCACACCAAAGCCGCCAAGCGCCAAGCTGATTTGGCCCTACCGGAAGGAAGCACAGCATGAACAGATCGATTCTGGCCGCGACCACGGTCGCCGTCGCGGCGGCCGCCGGCACCGGAAGCATCGCCAGCCCAAAGCGCGTGTCCGCCTGGTACTCCCAGCTTCGCAAGCCGCCGTACCAGCCGCCCGGCGTCGCGTTTCCCCTCGTGTGGACCACACTGTACGGCGACATCGCGGCGACATCCGCGGCGGCCATCGACCGGTTGCGCACTGCGGGAGAGCACGAGAGGGCGCGCCGCTATGCCGTGGCGCTCGGCGTGAACCTGCTGATGAACGCCGGATGGAGTTGGCTGTTCTTCCGCTATCACAAGCTCGGCGCCTCGGCGCTGGGCGCCGCGGCATTGACGGTAAGCAGCGCCGACCTCGCACGCCGGGCCGCACGGGCCGACCGGCGGACCGGCATGGCGCTGTCGCCGTACCCGCTGTGGTGCGCCTTCGCCACCGCCCTGGCCACCCACGTCTGGCGGCTCAACCGCTGAGAGCGTATCGAATTATGCCGACGCTGTTGTGGTTTCGCCGCGACCTCCGCCTGCACGATCACCCGGCGCTGGCTGCCGCCGCCCAAAACGGCCGGGAAGTGCTCGCCTGCTTCGTCGTCGATCCGCGGCTGGAGGCCTCGTCGGGCAGGCGCCGGCTGCAATTTCTGGGTGACTCGCTGCGGCAACTGCGGGACGACCTGGACGGCCGGCTCCTCGTGACCCGCGGGCAGCCCGAGAAGCAGATCCCGCGCATCGCCAAGGAAATCGGCGCATCGGCGGTGCACGTCTCGGAGGATTTCGCGCCCTACGGAACGCGCCGTGACGAAAGAGTCCGCACGGCACTGGATTCCGTTCCGTTGGTGGCGACCGGATCACCGTACCTGGTTTCACCCGGCCGTGTCACCAAGAAGGACGGCTCTGCATACCAAGTGTTGACACCGTTCCTGCGCCAATGGCGCGAGGTGGGCTGGCGGGCGCCGGCGAAGACGAGCGCCGGGGCCGCGCGCTGGCTCGATCCGGCGCCGCTGCGGATCAAACAGTGCGAGATCCCAGACCCCGGCGCTGCGCTCGACGTGGCCGCCGGGGAGGCGGCGGCACGCAGGCAATGGAAGTCGTTCGTGGACAAGGGATTGCAACGCTACGGCCAGGACCGCAACCGGCCCGACCGGACGGGCACCAGCCGGATGTCGGCGCACCTGAAATTCGGATCGATCCATCCCCGCACCATGGTCGCCGACCTCGACCTGCGCAACAGCGGAGCGCAAGCCTACCTGCGGGAGTTGGCGTTTCGAGACTTTTACGCCGACGTGCTGCATCATCGGCCGGCCAGCGCCTGGCGCAACTGGAACAGCCGGTTCGACGGCATTCAGATCGACATGGGGGCCGAAGCCAAACGCCGCTTCGAGGCCTGGAAAGCCGGCGAGACCGGGTTCCCTTTCGTCGACGCCGGAATGCGTCAGCTCCGCGAGACCGGCTTCATGCACAACCGGGTGCGGATGACCGTCGCGTCGTTTCTGGTCAAGGACCTTCATCTGCCGTGGCAGTGGGGCGCCGAGTGGTTCCTCGATCAGCTCGTGGACGGCGACATGGCCAACAACCAGCACGGCTGGCAGTGGTGCGCGGGCTGTGGCACCGACGCCGCGCCGTACTTCCGGATGTTCAACCCGATCACGCAGGGCGAGAAGTTCGACCCGTCGGGCGATTACATCCGGCGCTGGGTTCCCGAGTTGCACTCGGCCGACGACGTGCACCTGCGCAAAGGGCAACGGCCGCAAGGGTATCCGGCGCCGATCGTCGACCACGGTGCCGAGCGTGCCGAGGCGCTGCGTCGCTATCAGGGCATCTGAGCAGCCACCCGGCACATCACCGTCGTTCGGCGCAGGTTTAGCGATTTCTCCCACCCGAACCTGATTTACATGCAATTATCTCCCCGATTCACCGTCTTCGATTCGCCCTCGGGAGGCGCCATGGCTCGCTCGATTGTCCGGACGTTGTTGGTGGCGGGTGCGGCGGCGGGGCTGATGGCCGGCGCCGGCGCCTGTTCGTGTTCGGTCAGTTCGAAGCACGCGGTGAGCAAGGGCGACGTCGCCAACCAGATCACCTCCAAGTTGACCGACGCCGCCGGCAACAAGCCCGAATCGGTCACGTGCCCGGATGACCTGACGGCCAAGGTCGGCGCGCAGCTGAACTGCACGATGAAGGTCAAGGACCAGACCTTCAACGTCAACGTCACGGTGACCAGCGTCAACGGCAACGACGTCAAGTTCGACATGGTCGAGACGGTCGACAAGGACCAGGTCGCCAAAATCCTCAGCAACAAGCTGACCCAGCAGGTCGGCCGCAAGCCCGATTCGGTGAGCTGTCCCGACAACCTGAAGGGCATGAAGGGCGCGACACTGCGGTGCGAACTCACCGACGGCAGCCAGAAGTACGGCATCGCCGTGACCGTCACCAACGTCGACGCCGGCGACGTCAGCTTCGATTACAAGGTCGACGACAGACCCGAATAAAACCGGGCAATCGCCGCTACCGGGCCGCCTTCTTGCGTTCGATATCGGCCAGGGCGGCGGCCAGTTCGGCGCGCTGCGCGGCCGAGCTCTCCCAGGACAGCTGCCGGTTCTTGACCACCTTGGCCGGCGCGCCGACCGCGATCGAGTAGTCGGGGACGACGCCGCGGACCACCGCGTGCGACCCCAGCACGCAGCCGCGCCCGATGGACGTGCCGCGCAGGATCGTCACCTTGACGCCGACCCAGGTGTCGGGCCCGATCCGGACCGGGGTCTTGATGATGCCCTGATCCTTGATCGGGACGTTGATGTCGTCCATGCGGTGGTCGAAATCGCAGACATAGCACCAGTCGGACATCAGCACCGAGTCGCCGAGCTCCACGTCGAGGTAGGTGTTGATGACGTTGTCCCGGCCGAGCACCACCTTGTCGCCGAACCGCAGCGAGCCCTCGTGTGCGCGGATGGTGTTCTTGTCCCCGATGTGCACCCAGCGGCCGATCTCCAGCTGCGCCAGTTCCGGCGTGCAGTGAATCTCGACGCCCTTACCCAGGAACACCATGCCGCGGGTGATGATGTGCGGGTTGGCCAGCTTGAACTTCAGCAGCCGCCAGTAGCGCACCAGGTACCACGGCGTGTAAGCGCGGTTGGCCAGCACCCATTTCAGTGAGGCCAGGGTGAGGAACTTGGCCTGGCGTGGGTCCCGCAGCTGCTGGCCATGCCAACGGCGATGGAGCGGAGCATTCCACATGCTCGTCATGGCCGGAAAGCCTATCGGAGCGGCCACGGGTTACCCTCACCTGTACTCGATCGCTGCCCGCTCACGTCGAAGGATTTGGAAACCCGAGGTGCTTGCCCGACATCTCCTGCGTGGGCTTCGGCGTTGGTCGTGCGCGATGGTGGCGACCGCGCTCGCGGTGGGGCTCGGCGGTTGCGGCAACACCGATTCGTGGGTCGATGCGTCGGCCGCGCAGGGCTGGCCGGCGCAGTACGGCGACGCCACGAACAGCAGCTACACCGCGACGAGCGGCGCCACCAAGCTGGTGCTGCAGTGGACGCGCTCGGTCAAGGGCAGCCTGGCGGCCGGCCCGGCGCTCAGCGCACGCAGCTACCTCGCACTGAACGCGCAGACCCCGGCCGGGTGTTCGCTGATGGAGTGGCAAAACGACGACAACGGCCGGCAACGCTGGTGTGTGCGGCTGGTCCAAGGCGGCGGCTTCGCCGGCCCGTTGTTCGACGGCTTCGACAACCTCTACGTCGGTCAACCGGGGGCCTTCCTGTCGTTTCCGGTCACCCAGTGGACGCGGTGGCGCCGGCCGGTGATCGGCATGCCCACCACCCCGCGATTTTTGGGGCACGGCCAGCTGCTGGTCGTCACGCACCTGGGTCAGGTGCTGGTGTTCGACTCCCACCGCGGCGAGGTGGTCGGCAGCCCGCTCGATCTGGTGGAGGGCGTCGACCCCACCGACGCGACGCGCGGGTTGGCCGATTGCGCCCCCGTCCGGCAGGGCTGTCCGGTCGCGGCCGCGCCGGCCTTGTCGACGGTCAACGGGACTGTGGTGCTGGGTGTCTGGCAGCCGGGCGCTCCGGCGGCGGGGCTGGTCGGCCTGAAGTACCACGCGGGCCAATTCCCGTTGCTCGTCCGCGAGTGGACGAGCGACGCGGTGGGTGCCGGTGTCATCGCCAGCCCGGTGTTGTCCGCTGACGGGTCGACCGTCTACGTCAACGGCCGCGACCAACGGCTGTGGGCGCTGCGCGCCGCCGACGGAAAAGCGAAATGGTCTGTGCCGCTGGGCTTCCTGGCGCAGACGCCGCCGGCGGTCGCCCCGCAGGGGCTGATCGTGTCGGGCGGCGGCCCCGACACCCGGCTGGCGGCGTTCAAGGATGCCGGCGATCACGCCGATCCGGCCTGGCGCCGCGACGACGTCACGCCGCTGTCGTCGTCGAGCCTGGCCGGCGGCGGCGTCGGCTACGCGGTCGTCGGCGGCCCACCGGCGGACGGCGCGCCCGCCATGTCGGTGCTGGTCTTCGATCCGGCCAACGGTCACACGTTGGGCAGCTATCCGCTCCCGGCGGCCACTGGGTATCCCGTCGGCGTGTCGGTCGGCAACGATCGCCGGGTGGTGGCCGCCACCAGCGACGGCCAGGTCTTTGGTTTTGCGCCGGCCTAGAACGAGCATCCATGAGCACGCAACGCAACCGCCCCGCCGATATCGCTGCGACCATCGTCCTGTTGATCGTCCACGGATTCTTGTTGGGGGCGACGGTGGTGCTGCTGGGCTTGCTCGTGATGGGCACCGACCCGTGCGGCTCCGTGAAGTGCGGCGATCCCGCCTGGATCGACCGCGCAATGATGTTGGGGGTCTGGGGTGGCGCCGCGGTCCTGATTACCGACTTCGCGATCGCCGTGTTCCTGCTCATCCGACGCAGGACGGCCTTCTTCGTCCCGATCATCGGTTGCCTGGCGCAGGTCGGGCTGACGATCGGCGCCGCGGCCATGGAGTCGCTGGCCGGTCCCGTTTAGGGGCTAGATCGCCAGCGGCGGAATGGCGTTGCGGGGCACCTGCGCCTGGGCCGGGCCGCCAATCGCGGGCAGCATCTCACCCGGGGCGAAATAGAAGATCAATTGGTCGTCGGTGATGGCGAAGTTCTGATAGTGCGACGGGTCGAGCCCGGTCGAGGGCAATATCGCCGCCCCCAAGGGATTTTGCCGGTTCAGCTGGCGCTGGACGATCGGGAAGATGTTGTCCAGCGGCGTGGTGCCGGGCGCGAACAGATTGTCGAAGGTGATGGGCTGCTTCGTACCCAGGTTGTAGTTGAACGCCTTGTACCAGGTGGACGGATGGGATCCACCCAGATCCTGGAAGAACTTCAGCACCACGCTGCGGGTGTCGTGTGGGGGCTGGCCGGCGGTGTATTGCTCGGTGGTGGCTTCCATCTGGTAGGGCTGGTCGCGTGCCCCGGATCCCTGCGCGACGTTGACGAACCCGTCGCGGTTCTGCGTGATGTAGTCGGTCAGCGCCTGTTCGTCGGGATAGTCGGCGGGAAACATCATGTTGAGCGTGTACGTGGGGCCCGTGGCGTGCACGCGACACATCTGCCCGGCCTCGACGCTGCCGCCCAGGTCGGCACATGACGGCGGCGCAGCGCCCGCCGGCCAGGCCAGCACGACCGCGGCCGCCAGCACCGCGGCCGCTGTGAGGTAACGCATCGTCGGATTGTCCTCGCAGATCAAAGGCTCGGCGCCTACCAGAGTGACCGCAGCCAGCGTACCCGCGCGCTATCGGGAGGGGCGGCAGACGAAGGCCGTCGCGCGACCGGCGGCCCCCGAGCCGATGCGGGTGATCACCACCGACAGCGGCCGGTCGCCGCGCGGCCGCAGCCGTCGCCGCAGCGCGTCGGGGTCGACGCGCACACCGCGGACCAGGATCTCCAGCGCCCCGCAGTCCAGCGCCGCTAACGCCTGCCGCAGCCGGCGCTCGTCGAACTCCAATTGCTCGAGCACCTCGAAGCCGCGGACCCCCGGCGGCAGGCCGTCCCCGGACAGGTACGCGATGTCGGGGTCGAGTTGCCACAGCCCATGGCGTGCGCCGTAGTGGCGCACCAGGCCGGCCCGGACCACGGCGCCGTCGGGGTCGACGATCCATCGCCCGGCCGGCCGCACCGGACATTCGTCCGGTTCGGCGTCGGTGATCTGTTCGCCGCGATCAAGGACGCTCGCCCGTCGGTGGACCCCCGGTCGCGCCAACCCGGCCGACCACAGGCATGCTTCCCGGACCGACCCGTGATACGACGTCACCTCGATTTCGCCGTCGAAACCAAGGCGCCTCAGGTGCTCGAAATCGATTCCGGGAGCGCACTTTACGACGAGATCCCGGCCGTGATAGGTATCGATCAACTCGCCAAGCGCGGGCCGGTGCTCGTCGAGGCCCAGCCGCCGCCGGCCGCCCTGCCTGCGCGCCGGGTCGACGACGACCACCGCGTCGCGGGTCACCGGATGCAGCGCGTCGGCGCGGCAGAGGTCGGCGGCCGGCCCCAGGTTGTGGCGCGCCATCGCCAGCCGCACCGCGTCGATGTCGCTGCCCACCGCGCGCACGCCCGAACCGAGCAGCGCGGCCAATTCGGTGCCGATCGAGCAGGTCGCGTCGTGCACCAGCACGTCTGGGCCGCCCCGCCCGCTCGCCAGCCGCCCGGCGCGGTGCAGGGCCACCGGCGCCGCGGTGGCCTGCTGCAGCGCCTCGTCGGTGAACAGCCAGTTCGACACGTCACCCAGCTCGCCCAGCTTTTTCAAGGCGCGGCGTCGCAGCAGCGTCGTCTCCACCAACACCGGCGCCCGATCACCGAACCGGGCGCGCGCCGCGGCGATGTCGCCGATCCGGGTCGCGTCGGTCAGCTCGAGTTCGGCGACGGTGGCCAGCGCCGCGGCACCCGATTCCGACCGCAGGTAGCTGACGTCGTCGGTGCCGAAGCGCAGCCCATTAAAACCGAGGCTCAGGAGGGTTTGACCCCGGTGATCATCACGTTGTAGAACCACCCCTTCGGCACCACGTGCTGCCACACGTTGGCGTCCACCCAGCTCAGCGCCTTCCAGCCGTTGAAGGCGAACTTCGCCCAGCTCCAGCCCAGGCGTTCGGGCGGCACCGCGCATTCGAACGTACGAAGCGGCCAGCCCAGCATCGCGGCGGTGAACTCCACGGTGGTGGTCTGGACCTCGACCGCGCCGGCGCTGACCGCCATCCGCTCCAGGTCCTCGGGCGCGAAGGTGTGCAGGTCGACGAGGGCCTCCAACGCCGCGGCGCGGGAGGATTCGTCGAGCTCGGCCTGCGGACGCCGCCAGCCGCTCAGGCCGGGCAGCCTGGTGGCATTGGTGATGATTCGCCAGGTCAGGGTGGACAGCGTGCGGGCATAGGTGTCGCCGACCGTAGTCGGCTCGCCGGCGAAGACGAACCGCCCGCCCGGACGCAGCACCCGGACCGCCTCCCGCAGCGACAGCTCGACATCGGGAATGTGATGCAGCACGGCATGCCCGACCACCAGATCGAAGGTGTTGTCTTCGTACGGGATGCCCTCGGCGTCGGCGACCCGGCCGTCGATGTCCAGACCCAGCGATTGGCCGTTGCGGGTGGCGACCTTGACCATCCCGGGTGACAGATCGGTCACCGACCCACGCCGCGCGACGCCGGACTGGATCAGGTTGAGCAGGAAAAACCCCGTCCCGCAGCCCAATTCGAGCGCCCGCTGGTAGGGCAGCTCCCTGAGCACCTGGTCCGGCACGATGGCGTCGAAACAGTCCCTGGCGTAATCGACGCAGCGCTGGTCGTAGGAGATCGACCATTTCTCGTCGTAGTTCTCGGCCTCCCAGTCGTGGTAGAGCACTTGGGCGAGCTTGCTGTCGTGCCGCGCCGCTTCCACCTGCTCGGCGGTGGCATGGGGGTTGGGAACGGCGTCGGTCGAACTCGTCGTCATGCAGGGCAGCCTAACCGTCGCCGGGATCCGCGTTGTCGTCACCGCCGCGACCAGCGGCGAAGACGGCGTTGATGGCGGCCTTGGCGGCGGCCAGCGCGTGGCGCGGCCCGTCGAGGAAGCGGCGCGCCCACGCCGCGGCGGCGTCGTACACGTCGTCGGGAGCCACCATCTCGTCGATCAGGCCCAGCGCCAAGGCCTCCTCGGCGTCGAAGTAGCGCCCGCTGAACACCAGTTCCTTGGCCCTGCTCGCCCCGGCCGCGCGGGCCAGGCGCGCCATTCCCCCGCCGCCGGGGATCCGGCCGGCCAGGATCTCGGTGGCGCCGAACTTCACGTTGTCGCCGCTGACCCGCCAGTCGGCGGCCAGGGCCAGCGTGAGGCCGGCGCCCAGCGCGTATCCGGTGATCGCGGCGACGGTCGGCTTCGGGATCGCCGCCACGGCGTCGACGGCCTCCCGGCGTGCCCGGGCCGCGGTATCGGCTTCCGGCGGGGTCAGCGTCCGCAGCTCGGTCATGTCATCGCCGGCGGAGAAGATTTCGTGGCCGCCGAAGAGAATCACGGCGGCGACGTCGTCGCGGCGCCCCAGCTCGTCGGCCGCGGCCACAATCTCGCGGTAGACCTGCCGGGTCATCGCGTTCGTGGGTGGCCGCGACAACAGCAACATGGCCAGGCCGGCGTCCTGCGACCCGTCGCTGACCACCACGCTGACGAACTCCCTCAAAACGGCCATCCCATGGATCCGCCCGACTTCCGGGCCTCGTGGTAGCGGTCGGAGTCGAAGAACTCGAAAATCCAGTTGTCGCCCTGCATCTCGAGGCGCGGCTGCACCGTCACGATCTGACGCTCGACGGCCAGCACGTCGGCGACGGTGCGACCGGCCAGCGAGTCCAGCTGTGTCCAGGTCGGCGGCAGCAGGAAGTTACGGCCGGCGGCGAAGTCGTCGATGGCGGCCTGCGGCGTCGTCCACCCGGCGCGATCGGATTCGGTGTTCTCCCCGTCGGCCCGCTGGCCCCCCGGCAGGGCCCCGACAAAGAAGTAGGTGTCGTAGCGGCGGGTGCGCTCGGCCTCCGGGGTCACCCAGTTGGCCCACGGCCGCAGCAGGTCGGATCGCAACACCAGGTTCTCGCGGCGCAGGAAATCCGCGAAGGACAGGGCGCCGGTGGCCAGCTCGTGGCGGGAGTCGCGGTACACCGAGGCGTCGCCGACGATGCCGTGGGGTGCCGAAAGTGACTGGCCGGCCGGGCCGGCGAAAAGCACCCCCGACTCCTCGAAGGTTTCCCGGGCGGCGGCGCACACCAGCGCCTCGGCCAGGCCGGGTTCGATGCCGAACCGCTGCGCCCACCACTGCGGCGGCGGCCCCGCCCACGCCCCCCCTCGTTCCAAGTCGGCGTTGCGGTCGCGGTCGTCGACGCCGCCGCCGGGAAACACCATGACCCCGGCGGCGAATTCCATGCGCGAGTGCCGGCGCATGAGGAAGACGGCGATCCCATCCTTTGAACCAGGCTCCGCGTCGCGAACCAGCATCACGGTTGCGGCGGGCCTGGGCACCAGGGGCGCCTGATCCTGCGGTGAAGTCATGAAGGCCTCCGGTGGGCTGCACGGGTGCGAACTCGCCGGGCGAAATAGCGCCCGTCGGCGACGTCCAGGGCGATCGACTGGCCGAACGCGATGGACAGGTTTTCGGCGGTCAGGACGTCGGGCAGCAAACCCGCGGCGACCACCTGGGCCTCGGACAGCAGCATGCAGTGGCTGAAGCCGGGCGGAACCTCCTCCACGTGATGGGTGACCAGCACCAGCGCGGGCGCATCGGGGTCGGCGGCCAGGTCGGCCAGCCGGGCCACCAGCTCCTCCCGCCCGCCCAGGTCCAGGCCGGCAGCGGGTTCGTCGAGCAGCAGCAGTTCCGGGTCGGTCATCAATGCGCGGGCGATCAGCACCCGCTTGCGCTCCCCTTCCGACAACGTCCCGTAGGTGCGGTCCGCAAGGTGTTCGGCGCCAAGGCTTTCCAGCATGTCGATCGCCCGCCGGTAGTCGACGTCCTCGTAGCGCTCCCGCCATCGACCCAACACGGAATAACCGGCTGAGACGACGAGGTCACGCACCAGTTCATCGTCGGGCACCCGCTGCGCCAGGGCCGACGAACTCAGCCCGACCCGCGAACGCAACTCCGAGACGTCGACCCGGCCCAGCCGCTCGCCGAGCACGAACGCCACGCCCGACGACGGATGCTCGGTCGCCGCGGCGATGCGCAGCAGCGACGTCTTGCCCGCACCGTTGGGTCCGATGATCACCCAACGTTCGTCGAGTTCCACGGCCCAATCCAACGGTCCGACCAGGACGTGACCGCCGCGCCGCAGCGACACGTTCCTGAAGTCGATGAGCAGATCGGGGTCGGCTGCCTCGCTTCCGTTTTCGGGCACCCGACCATCGTGCCGTACCGCGGCGCCCGAATACCTTCCGGGTCTTTTATCCGGCCAGCGCCTAATCCGGCGGGATCTCCACGCGGCGCACCTGGCCGTCGACCGCGTCGGCGGCCTCGATCTCCGCGCGCGTCACCCCGAGAAGAAACAGGACCGTGTCGAGATACGGGTGGCTCAACGACGCGTCGGCGACCGCTCGCAGCGCGGGCTTGGCGTTGAAAGCCACACCCAGTCCCGCCGCGGCCAGCATGTCGATGTCGTTGGCACCGTCGCCGACGGCGACCGTCTGCGCCATCGGCACCCCGGCCTGCTCCGCGAATTCCCGGAGGGCCTGCGCCTTGCCGGCCCGGTCGATGATCGGCCCAACCACCCGGCCGGTGAGCGTCTCGTCGATGATCTCCAGCTCGTTGGCGGCGACGTAGTCCAGCATCAGCTCGTTGGCCAACGGTTCGATGATCCGCCGGAACCCTCCGGAGACCACTCCGCAGTGAAAACCCAAGCGCCGCAACGTTCGTAGCGTCGTCCGCGCGCCGGGCATCAGTTCGAGCTGATCGGCGACCTCGTCGATCACCGTAGCCGGCAGGCCGGCCAGGGTCGCCACCCGCTGCTGAAGCGACTGCGCGAAATCCAGCTCGCCACGCATCGCGGCCTCGGTGATGGCGGCGACGGTCCCCTGGGCGCCCGCCCGGGCCGCCAGCATCTCGATGACCTCGCCCTGAACCAGCGTCGAATCGACGTCGAAAACGACGAGCCGTTTGGCGCGCCGTTCCAGGCTGTAGTCCTCGACCGCAACGTCGACGGCCTCGTCGGCGGCCACGCGAGTCAGCGCGTTCCGCAGCGCCACATCGGCGCCCGACGGCACCGAGACCCGCAACTCCAGGCCGGTGACGGGATAGTCGGACACACCGCGGATGAGGTCGATGTTGACGCCCAGCGCCGCGGCCTCCCGGGCCACCGCGCCGAACGCGCGAGCCGTTATGGGCCGGCCGAGCACAAAGATGGTGTGGGTCGACGGTTCCCGGATGATCGGCACGTCGTCGCTGCGGTCGATGCTGACGTCCAGGCCCATCCCACGGATCGCGGATTCAACGTCGCGGCGCAATACGCCGCCGTCGGCGACTTCCGGCGGACAGCAGAGTAGGACGCCCAGCGTCAAGCGGCGCCGGATCACCACCTGTTCGACGTTGAGCAGTTCGACCCCGTGCTGTGACAGCACCTCGAACAGCGCCGACGTCACACCTGGCTGATCCACGCCGGTGACGGTGATCAGCACCGACACCTTGGATGGTGTGTTCACCCCAGGTTGCCGCCGCCTTCCGCCATTAGCTGCGAACGCTGACGTCGTCGGCCCGCGTGACGTCACCGCTTTCTGGGCCGTGGGAGCGCCCGACGTGCGCCTCGGCGCGCAGCCGCTCCACCATGTGCGGGTAGTGCAACTCGAAAGCCGGGCGCTCCGAACGGATCCGGGGCAGTTCGGTGAAGTTGTGCCGCGGCGGCGGGCAACTGGTCGCCCACTCCAGCGAGTTGCCGTAGCCCCACGGGTCGTCGACGGTAACAACCTCGCCATAGCGCCAACTCTTGAAGACGTTCCACACGAACGGGAACATCGACGCGCCCAGGATGAAGGCGCCGATCGTCGAGATGACGTTCAGAGTTGTGAAGCCGTCGGTGGGCAGGTAGTCGGCGTAACGGCGCGGCATGCCCTTGTCGCCCAACCAGTGCTGCACCAGGAACGTGGTGTGAAACCCGATGAAGGTCAACCAGAAATGCAGCTTGCCCAGTCGCTCGTCGAGCAGCCGGCCGGTCATCTTCGGGAACCAGAAGTAGATGCCGGCGAACGTGGAGAACACGATGGTGCCGAACAGCACGTAGTGGAAGTGCGCGACCACGAAATAGCTGTCGCTGACGTGGAAGTCCAGCGGCGGGCTGGCCAGCAGCACACCGGTCAGGCCACCCAGCAGGAAGGTGACCATGAACCCCACCGAGAACAACATCGGCGTCTCGAAGGTTATCTGGCCCTTCCACATCGTGCCGATCCAGTTGAAGAACTTGATCCCGGTCGGCACCGCGATCAGATACGTCATGAACGAAAAGAACGGCAGCAGAACGGCTCCCGTGGCGAACATGTGGTGCGCCCACACCGCGACCGACAGCGCGGCGATCGACAGCGTCGCGTAGACCAGCGTGGTGTAGCCGAAGATCGGTTTGCGGGAGAAGACCGGGATGACCTCGCTGACGATCCCGAAGAACGGCAGCGCGATGATGTAGACCTCGGGGTGGCCGAAGAACCAGAAAAGGTGCTGCCACAAGATGACACCGCCGTTGGCGGGGTCGTAGACGTGGGCCCCCAGGTGGCGGTCGGCGGCCAGGCCGAACAGCGCCGCGGTCAGCAGCGGGAACGCGATCAGCACCAGGATCGACGTCACCAGGATGTTCCAGGTGAAGATCGGCATCCGGAACATCGTCATCCCGGGTGCGCGCATGCAGATGACGGTGGTGATCATGTTGACCCCACCCAGGATGGTGCCCAGGCCGGCAACCGCCAGGCCCATGATCCACAGGTCACCCCCGGCCCCGGGCGAGTGGATTGCATCGCTCAACGGTGTATAGGCAGTCCAGCCGAAGTCGGCTGCCCCGCCCGGCGTGATGAAACCGGCCATCGCGAGCGTGGCGCCGAACAGGAACAACCAGAACGAAAACGCATTCAGCCGCGGAAAGGCGACGTCGGGCGCGCCGATCTGCAGCGGCAACACCAAATTGGCGAAGCCGAACACGATCGGGGTGGCATAGAACAGCAGCATGACGGTGCCGTGCATGGTGAACAGCTGGTTGAACTGCTCGTTGGACAAGAACTGCAGACCGGGCGTGGCCAACTCGGTGCGCATGAACAGCGCCAGCAGCCCGCCCAGGAAGAAGAAGATGAAGCAGGCGACGCAGTACATGATGCCGATCATCTTGTGATCGGTGGTGGTGATCAGCTTGTAGACGAGGTTCCCTTTGGGACCGGTCCGGGCCGGGTACGGACGGACGGCCTCGAGTTCTCCCAACGGGGGGGCTTCGGCTGTCAACAGCTCCTCCAAACATCCGTATCGGACAGGGCCCGAACCCAGTATTGACTCCGAATCTTAGCCTTCGATCAAGTCGTCGTCAGGGTTGGTCCTACAAACTGTCGTAAATGGCTCCGACGTCACCGGATGTTAGCGTTTCACGCGTGCAATTCGGCGGGATCCGACGCCCACGGCCGGTGCTGGCCGCCGCGTTCGCGGCGGCCATTGTCAGCACCGTGGTCTGCGGCGGATGCGGGTCCGGGGGCCCCGGCAGCAAAGCATCGACCCGATCGTTGATCACGCCGACCACGCAGATCGCGGGGGCCGGCGTACTGGGAAACGATCGCCGGCCGGACGAGTCATGCGCGCGCGATGCCGCCTCCGCCGATCCGGGGCCACCGACGCGCCAGGCCCGCAACGCGGCGGGCGTCACCCCCGATGCGGTCACGGTCCCCGCGGAGCCGCGGCGCATCGTGGTGCTCTCCGGTGACCAGCTCGACGTCCTGTGCGGCCTTGGCCTGCAATCGCGGGTGGTCGCCGCCGCGTTGCCGGACGGCGCCTCGGGTCAGCCCTCCTATCTGGGCAACGCGGTGCACGGCCTGCCCGGCGTCGGCACCCGCAGCAACCCCGACCTGGGCGGCGTCGCTGCGGCCCACCCCGATCTGATCCTGGGGTCGCAGGGATTGACGCCGAAGCTGTATCCGCAGCTCGCCGCGATCGCCCCGACGGTGTTCACGGCGGCACCGGGCGCGGCCTGGCAGGACAACCTGCGTGGCGTGGGGGCCGCGGTCGCGCGCACCGCCGCCGTCGACGCGTTGCTCGACGGCTTCACGCAACGGGCCACCCAGATCGGGGCCACGCATGACGCGTCCCACTTCCAGGCGTCGATCGTGCAGCTGACCACCAACGCGATTCGGGTGTACGGGGCCAACAACTTCCCGGCCAGCGTGCTGGGCGCGGTCGGGGTGGACCGGCCCGCCGCCCAGCGGTTCACCGACAAGCCGTACATCGAGATCGCGGCCACCGACACCGACCTCACGAAGAACCCGGACCTCCCTGGTCTTTCGGCCGCCGACGCCGATGTCGTCTACGTGTCGTGCGCCACTCCAGCCGCGGCGGAGCGCGCCGCCACCGTGCTGGACAGCAACCCGTGGCGCAAGCTATCCGCAAACCATGACAATCGCGTCTACGTGGTTAATGACGAGATTTGGCAAACCGGTGAGGGCGTAATCGCGGCCCGCGGCATCGTCGACGACCTGCGCCTGCTCAACGCCCCGATCAACTAGCCGCCCGGGCATGCGCCATCGCCCGAGTGGCCCGAAAACGTTACCTTAGCTAAACTTTCTGATGACGCATCGAAATCAAAGAGGGATATTCATGAGCACAGTTTCGGCGTACGCCGCCACCTCGGCGACTGAACCGCTGACCAAGACCACCATCGACCGTCGCGACCCCGGACCGCACGACGTCGTCATCGACATCAAGTACGCCGGGATCTGCCACTCCGACATCCACACCGCCAAAGGCGAATGGGGCCAACCGAATTACCCCATCGTGCCCGGCCACGAGATCGCCGGCGTGGTGACCGAGGTGGGCTCCGAGGTCACCAAGCACAAGGTCGGAGACCACGTCGGGGTGGGCTGCATGGTCGATTCCTGTCGCGAATGCAGCAGCTGCCGGGCCGGGCTGGAGCAGTACTGCAAGCGGGGAACGACCTTCACGTACAACTCGGTCGGCAAGGACGGGCAGTCGACGCAGGGCGGCTACAGCCAGGCCATCGTCGTCGACGAGAACTACGTCTTGCGCATCCCCGACTCGCTGCCGCTGGACAAGGCGGCGCCGCTGCTGTGCGCCGGCGTAACGCTGTTCTCGCCCCTGCGGCACTGGAAGGCCGGCGAGGACACTCGCCTGGCGGTCATCGGCCTGGGCGGGCTGGGGCACATGGGCGTCAAGCTGGGCGCTGCGATGGGCGCGGAGGTGACGGTGCTGTCGCAGTCGCTGAAGAAGATGGAGGACGGACTGCGGCTGGGTGCCAGGAACTACTACGCGACGGCCGACCCGGACACCTTCCGCAACCTGCGCGGCAGCTTCGACCTGATCCTCAACACCGTGTCGGCCAACCTGAACCTAGGCGACTACCTCAACCTGCTCGACGTCGACGGCACGCTCGTCGAGCTCGGCATCCCCGAGCACCCCATGGAGGTGCCGGCGTTCCCGCTGGCCCTGGCGCGGCGCAGCCTGTCCGGGTCGAACATCGGCGGGATCGCCGAGACGCAGGAGATGCTGGACTTCTGCGCCGAGCATGGTGTGACGCCCGAAATCGAGCTCATCGAGCCCGACTACATCAACGAGGCCTACGAGCGCGTGCTCGTCAGCGACGTGCGGTACCGCTTCGTCATCGACATTTCGCAGCTATGACGGAGCGCGCAACTGCGCCGCAACCTCTTCGGCCGCCTCCCCGTCCTCGTCTCCCGGGAGAACCTCGCTGACGTCGATGCCGGCCAGCGGCCAGCCGGCGGCGGCAAGGGTGGCCGCCACCCGCCGGACGTTTTCGGGTCCGGCATCGTGGTGGGTCAGCTCCGAGATCTTCTCGGCGATCTCATTGCCGTCGATCACGCCGTCGGCGGTCGCATCTGACCCCTGGTGGGTGAGGTTCCCCACGACCTCTTTGATTTGCTCGTGGGAGAGCGGAGTGCTGCGCAGCAGCGCGAACAACGGCACCTGATCGGGTCCGGGCACGCCTTGGGGGTAGCCGACCTGCAGCCAGCGAATTACCGACCGGAGAAAGTGAGGGTGATTGCATGAAGAATCGGATGTCGTCACCCACATAGTGTCCCGGCAGCGGCGTTACCCGCGCCACCGAGGCGTCACACCATCCCCACAATTCACATGCCGTTCACGAACACAACATGTGGCCTTAGAAGTCCCAGTCCTCGTCCTCGGTGACGACGGCCTTGCCGATCACGTACGACGACCCCGAGCCGGAGAAGAAGTCGTGATTCTCGTCGGCGTTGGGCGACAGCGCCGACAGGATGGCCGGGTTCACGTCGGTCTCGTCGCGCGGGAACAGCGCCTCGTAGCCCAAGTTCATCAGCGCCTTGTTGGCGTTGTAGCGCAGGAACTTCTTGACATCCTCGGTCAGCCCGACCTCGTCGTAGAGGTCCTGGGTGTACTCCACCTCGTTGTCGTAGAGCTCGAAGAGCAGCTCGTAGGTGTAGTCCTTCAGCTCGGCGCGCTTGGCGTCGTCGACCAGGGCGAGGCCACGCTGGTACTTATAGCCGATGTAGTAACCGTGCACGGCCTCGTCGCGGATGATCAGCCGGATCATGTCGGCGGTGTTGGTCAGCTTGGCCCGGCTCGACCAATACATCGGCAGATAGAACCCGGAGTAGAAGAGGAAGCTCTCCAGCAGCGTGGAGGCCACCTTGCGCTTCAGCGGTTCGTCACCCCGGTAGTACTCCATGACGATCTCGGCCTTGCGCTGCAGGTTGACGTTCTCCTCCGACCAGCGGAAGGCGTCGTCGATCTCGGCCGTCGAGCACAGCGTGGAGAAGATCGAGCTGTAGCTCTTGGCGTGCACCGACTCCATGAACGCGATGTTGGTGTAGACGGCCTCTTCGTGCGGGGTCAGCGCGTCGGGAATCAGGCTGACGGCCCCGACGGTGCCCTGGATGGTGTCCAGCAGCGTCAGCCCCGTGAACACCCGCATCGTCAGCTGCTTCTCACCGGCGGTCAGCGTGCCCCACGACGGGAGGTCGTTGGACACCGGCACCTTCTCGGGCAGCCAGAAATTGCCCGTCAGCCGGTCCCAGACCTCGGCGTCCTTGTCGTCTTGCAGACGGTTCCAGTTGATCGCCGAAACGCGGTCGATCAGCTTCATCTTTTCGGTCACCAGAACCCCACTTCACCAGACGGTTTGCCTGCGGTACTCAGACTTCCGACACTACCCCTGGGGTACGACAAGGCGGCGGAACACAAGAAGTTGTGTTTGCGTGTCGTGGCCGTTAGTCCAGCCCGGCGTTCCGCAGCGTCTGGGTGAGGCCGTCTTCCAGTGCGCTCAGCGCGATGTCGGTCAGGCGGCCCAGTTCGTCGATCTCGTGCTCGTCTTTGCCCATCCATGCTTCCAGCGCAACGAACACCGCGGTCGCCAGGCTGTGCGCCGCGATGTCGGCGATCATCGCCCCGTCGGCGGTGGGTGCCGATCGTTCGTGGATGAAGCGCCGGATCTCGTCGGCGACCTGATCGCGCATCCGCCGAATGTGAGTGGTGATGATGTCCTGGTCGAGGTCGCGAGATCGAATGGTGGTCGCTTCGCGGACCATCGCGAAATCAAAGGGGAACGCATCCACGGCTTTTCGCACCGACGAAGTGATGGGTTCCCCGTGCGGGCGCAGCGCCAAGGCGCGGGCGAACCATTCGAAGCCGATGTCGTAGTCGGCGAAAATCACCGCGTGTTTCGACGGGAAGTGCCGGTAGAAGGTTCGCTCGGTGACCCCGACGTCGGCGGCGATGTCGGCGACGCTGGTCCGGTGCACACCGTCGGCGACGAAGCGCTTCATCGCCGCCTGCAGTAGCGCCTGACGCGTGCGCTGTCTACGAGATTCCACGGTGTTAGCACACACCCAATGTCACTATTGACGCAAATATGTCAGGTATGACATTGTGCCGTTCAAGCGAGGGCGCACCCACCTGATCGGAGGCGGATCGGCATGGCGGACTACGACGCGATCATCATCGGGGCGGGTCACAACGGCCTGGTCGCCGCGAACGTGCTGGCGAAGGGCGGCGCGAAAGTGCTTGTGCTGGAACGGGCGAACTTCCTCGGCGGGATGGCCGCGACCCGCGAACTCTTCGACGGATACAAGCACAGCGTCGGCGCCTGGGCCGTGCTGATCTGGCGGCAGGAGATGACCGAACGCCTGGAGCTGACCAATTGGGGCTTCGAGCTCATGGACCAGTGGACGTCGACGTGCACGTTCGGCGATGCCGCCGACACCCCGTTTGTGATGTACAACGACCTCGAGCGCATGGCGCGCCACCTGCTCGACGACCACGGAGCCGACACCGCGGCGGCCCTGGGCGCCCTTTTCGCCCACATCGGCCGGTTCGCACCGTATTTCGTCGACTCGGCGTTCGGCCCCCCACTCGACATCATCGAGGTGATCGCCGCGCAGCCGACGCCGGCGGACCGCCACGATTTCGCCCAGATGTGGTACGGCAGCACCATGGACACGGTCCGGCGCTTCCTGGCGCCCGACCAAGCCCGCTGCATCCAGGGCTCGCTGGCGGCGATGTCGATCGATGCTTTCGACGGCGGCCCCTGGACCCCGGGCTCGAATGCGTCGACGCTGTATCACTACCTGATCGGTGGCGGCAACGTCGAATACATAATGCCGCGCGGCGGCATCGGCTCGCTGAGCACGGCGCTGTGCCGCCGCGCCGAATCGTTGGGCGCCGAGGTGCAGCTCAAGCAGCACGTCAAGCAGATCCTGGTCGGCGACGGGCGCGCCACCGGCGTCCAACTGCGCGACGGCACAACGATTTCGGCCGACGCCGTGCTCTCGTCGCTCGACCCCTACACCACGTTCGTGAATCTCGCTGGCGCGCAGAACTTTCCGCCCGACTACATCCGCAAGATCAAGGAGATCAACTTCAACCTGGGATACATCCAGGCCCATCTGACCATTGACCAAGCGCCCCAATGGATCGAGCGGCTGCAGCCGTACATGCACGACAACGGGCAATGGTGTCCCACCATCGCCTACGCGCCGTCGCCCGAGTACATCAGCGACGCGTGGGAGCAGTATCGGAAGGGGCAGCTTCCCGACGCGCCGCCCACCTACCTGTACATACCCAGCATGGTCGACTCGTCGTTGGCGCCGGAAGGCAAGCACAGCGCGACCATCTTCACCCCCTACTTCCCGACCGGACTGGACGCCGACGAGAACCGAAGCTGGAAGGAGCAATACGCCGACACCTGCGTGCAGATCTTCGACAGGTTCGCGCCCGGGTTCGCCGACTCCGTCACCAACCGCGTCGTGTTCTCCAACCGCTACTTCGGCAGCACCTTCAGCGCGCACGCCGGCGACTACTCCCATGGCCTGCTGCAGCCCAACCAGCTGTGGACCGGCCGTGTCGTCGAGGGCGCCGACAAGTTCGCCACGCCGGTCGACGGGCTTTTCCTATGCGGCCAGTGCACCCACCCGGGTCCGGGGGTGACCGGCATCCCCGGTTGGAACGGCGCCGAGGCGGCCCTCAAGCACTTGAGCGCGCGCGTTTCGTAAGGGCGTATGCAAAGCCCGGCAATTGATGTACCATTTGGTACATGATTACCGAAGACAGTGTCGAGATAGCAGCGCCGCCCCAACTGGTATGGGACGTCTTCAGCGATGTCGAACGATGGCCCGAATGGACCGCCTCGGTGACGTCCCTGGTCGCGCTGGATGGAGCCGGCCTCGCCGTGGGCAAACGGTTCGCGATCAAGCAGCCGCGCATGTCGAAGCTCGTGTGGAAGGTCACCGAGATCGACCCGGGCTCGTCCTGGACGTGGGAGCAGCGCGCCCCCGGCGCATCGGCCAGCGCTCGCCATGATGTGATCGCCCTGCCCGGCGGCCGCACCCTGGTGCGACAGCGGATCGAGCAGCGCGGCCCCTTCGGCGCCCTCGTCGGTCGGCTGATGATCACGATGACCAAGCGCTACCTCCAACTGGAGGCCCAAGGTCTCAAGGCTCGGTCTGAGCAGCTCAGCCGCGCCAATGGCTCGCACTCCTGACTCAGTACGGCGCCGGCAGCTACTCGACGCGCTCGTCGAGGAGTTCGCGGCCGGTGGCGTCGGCGACCGCTCACTGCGCGACGTGGCCGGTGCGGTCGGCACAAGCCATCGAATGCTGCTGCACCACTTCGGGTCTCGAGAGGATCTGCTCGTGGCGATCGTCGAGGAAGTCGAGCGACGCCAGATGGGGCTCCTGCCCGAATTGCCCACGAAACCGGCGGAGAGCTTCGCCGCCATGTGGGCCGACGTCCGTCGACCCGAACTACGGCAATTGGAGCGCCTCTTCTTCGAGTGCTATGCCCGCGCGGCCCAGGGCGAAAAACCTTTTGCCCGAATGGTGCCCGGCGTCGTCAACGGCTGGCTCGAAGAGGTCGAGACCATTGCCGGCGGTCCAACCGACCGTGCCATGGCAAGGCTTGGACTGGCCGTGGTCCGTGGCCTCCTGCTGGATCTGGTGGCCACCGACGACGATGCCGCGGTGGACGCGGCCGCGGACGCATTTATCAAGCTCCTCCGGGCTGCGACCGACCACTGACGACCGTTATAGTGATTCGCGTCACGCTAGCCGATCGGCTAGCACACCGGTGGTGGCTACTCGTTTCATGAGGTGGGTGCGATGCAAACGGTCCGGAGCTTCTGCCGCATCTGTACGTCCGTCTGCGGCATCCTCGTCGACGTCGAGGAAGACGAGATAATCCGCGTCCACGGCGACCACGACCATCCGTTCTCGCGCGGCTACACCTGCCCCAAGGGCCGCGCGATGGGGGAAATGCACCACCACCCGAACCGTCTCGAACGGCCGCAAATGCGGGTCAACGGCGCGCTGCAGGAGGCCACGTGGGACGCCTGCCTGGACGACCTGGCCACGCGACTGAGGGACATCATCGATCGCCACGGGCCCGAGTCGGTCGGCATGTACTTCGGCACCATGGAAAGCGCCGGTTTCCGGATGGCCGAAGCCCTGCACGCGGCCATCGGCACCCCCGCCAAGTTCAGCCCACTGACCATCGACGGCACCGCCAAACCGCTGATCTCGGATCTTGTGGGTGGGTTCATGGGGCTCAGCGGTCGAACGGACCTCGACAACGCCGAATTCCTGATTCTTCTCGGCGCGAACCCGGTGATCTCCCACGGCCACGCGATCTCCATGCCGAACCCGACGGGCACGGTCCGCGAGATAGCCAGGCGCGGGCAAGTGTGGGTGATCGATCCGCGGCGCACCGAGACGTCTCGACTGGCCACCGGCCACTTGGCTCCGCGCCCGGGCACCGACCACGCCGTGCTTGCGTACCTGGTCCGCGAGATTCTGCGTGAGGGCAGGAAAGCGGACGTGCCCGTTCAGGGGCTTGACGCACTGACCGCAGCGGTGGAGCCGTTCACCGTCGAGCACACCGCGACGCTCGCCGACGTGGCCGAAAGCGATCTGGTGCGGCTGTGCGCTGCAGTGCGAAACGCCAAGTGCGTCAACATCGAAACCGGGACCGGCGTCACCATGACAGCCGACCGCGCCAACGTCACGCAGTGGCTGGCATGGGTGCTGATGATCCTCACCGGCGCGATGAACCGGACCGGCGGGACGTGGTTCCACCCCGGCTACGCCTATCAGCTGGAGAGTTTCGGTGACCTGCTGCCGATCACACCGATCGAGGGTTCGTTCGGTCCCGGCCCACGAAGCCGCCCGGAGGCCCAAGCGTTTATCAACGAGTGGCCCTGCGCGGTGCTACCGGACGAGATCGAGGCCGGCAACATCCGCGCTCTGATCAACGTCGGCGGCAGCCTGGTGACCTGCATGCCGGAGACGGGCAAGTTAATACCCGCCCTGCAGCGACTCGAAGTGTTCGCCACCACGGAGATCTTCCACAACGAGACCACGGATCTGTCGACCCACGTACTGCCGACCAAGGATCCGCTGGAACGACCGGACATCACCCTGCACGACATCTTGAGTTCGCGCGTTTCCGTGCAATACACGCCCGCGGTCGTGAAACCCGTCGGCGAGCGACGCTCGATGTGGTGGGTCTGGGCCGAACTCGGCCGGCGGCTCGGCTTTGACATGGGCAACCTGGGCGACCCGGACACGAGCAGCGACGACGACGTGCTCGCGGTTTTGTTGGCCGGCGCGCGTTCGAGTTTCGAGGAGCTGGTGAAGACGGGTTGGGCGGAAGTCCCTCGTGAGCTGCCCGCGCCGTGGGTCGAGGATCACATCGAGCGGATGGGCGGCTGGCGGCTGGCGCCGCCGCTACTGGTTGATCAGCTTGCGGCCCTTCAGCCACCCGCGCCACTGGTGATGGTGAACCGCCGCCAGCGCAAACAGATGAACGCGCAGCTCAGCTTCCTGGGTGAGCGCGCCGACATTCTGATCCATCCCGACGACGGGACCGCGGCGGGCATCGTCGACGGTCAGGCGGTTATCGTGCGCAGCGCCAACGGCCAACTGACCGGCATTGCCAGGATCGACGACCAGATAAGGCGCGGAGCGGTGTCGATCCCACACGGTCACGAAGAAGCCAACGTCAATCGCCTGACCAATAAGGACGACATCGATGTTGTGACGGGCATGGTGCGCTATTCCGGCATACCGGTCAGCCTGCATCCGGCCTGATTTGCTGTTGGAGGCTCACACAGCCAGGCGCGCGCCGCGCACTCCCAAGAACTGGTACTCCTCGGGTTTGACCGAGCGGGTCGCCATCCAGTACTGCCAGGTGTAGCCGCTCCACAGTGTCGTGTTCTTACCGTGCTCGTCGAGGTAATAGCTGCTGCAGCCGCCGGTGTTCCACACCGAATCCTTCAGCTTGTGCTGCAGCTCGTCGTTGAACTTGTCCTGCGCGGCGCGGGTCGGGGCCAGCGCCTGTGCGCCGAACTTGTCGCAGGCCTTGATCGCGTCGGTGACGTAGTGGATCTGGGATTCGATCATGAACACCACGGAGTTGTGCCCCAACCCGGTGTTGGGTCCCAGCAGGAAGAACAAGTTGGGCATATCGGCGACGGTGATGCCGCGATGGGCGCCGATGCCCTCGCGGTTCCAGCGATCGACCAGGTCTTCGCCGTGCCGTCCCTTGATCTGGACGTGGGTGTAGGAGTCGGTGACGTGAAAGCCGGTGCCGTAGACGATCACGTCGACCTTCCGTTCGGTGCCGTCGGCGGTGACGATCCCGTCGGGCGTGATTCGAGAAATGTGGTCGGTGACCAGTTCGGTCTTGGGGTCGGCGATTGCGCGATAGTAGTTGTCGGAGAACAGGACTCGCTTGCAGCCCAACCGATACTTCGGTGTGAGCCTGCGGCGTAGGGCGCGATCACGGACCTGGCGGCGGATGTTCCACTTGCCCGCAATCTCACCGATCGTCAGCAACTCCTGACGCTGCGTCATGGCGAGACCGAGGGCCTCTTGGATCCAGTAGATACCCAAGCGGAGCAGTGCCCGAGTACCCGGCACGCTGGCGAGGACGCTTCGGAGCCAAACCGGGATCGCGTTGTTGGTCCGTGGCAGCACCCACGCCGGGGTGCGTTGGTAGAGCTGAAGTTCGGCGACCTGCCCGACGATCTCGGGCACGATCTGGATCGCGCTGGCGCCGGTTCCGATCACCGCCACCCGCTTGCCGGTCAGGTCGACGCTGTGGTCCCACTCCGCGGAATGGAAAGCGGGACCACGGAATTCGTCGCGACCCTCGATGTCGGGGAACGACGGGATGTGCAACGCGCCGGCCCCCGAGATCAGGAATTGGGCGACGTACTCCCGTCCGTCGGTGGTGAAGACGTGCCACCGGTTCTCGTCCTCGTCCCAGTGGCCACGGTCGACCAGCGAGTTGAACACGATGTAGCGGCGCAGCCCGTATTTCTCGGTGACGCCCTTGAGGTAGTCCCAGATCTCGGGCTGATACGAGAACAGGTTCTTCCAGTCCGGCTTGGGCTCGAACGAGAAGGAGTAGAGGTGCGAGGGGATGTCGCAGGCGCAACCGGGGTAGCTGTTGTCGCGCCACGTGCCGCCGACGTCGTCGGCCTTCTCCAGGATGACGAAGTCGACCCCCTGCTGCTGCAGCTTGATTCCCATACCCAGACCGGAGAAACCGGTCCCGACGATGAGGGCGCGGGTATGCACCGGCTGACGGGCCCCTGGGCCCGCATTGATGTGGGCCTCGTCTTGTGTCATGGCATCGGTCACGGTGGATCGGTCTTCCTATCAAGGCCGGTGTCGGCTCGACATTGGCTGGCGCATCTTCGGCCGTTGGCGCCCAACCCGCAAATACCCAGTACCCAGGGTATCGGTTAGGACGAGTGTTATCGATGGCCGCGGCGATGTCAACGCCGCGGGTGGTCAGCTCGCGGCCGGATTGCTGGGCACCACGCTGTGGATCGGCCGGTCGGGGTCCATTGTGATGCCGAGTGCCTCGGCGGTGCCGACGATGACCCCCATCATGATGGTCGTCAGGTGGGCGACGAATTGCTCACGCGGCATGCGCCGCGGGCTGTCCGCGTCGGGGCCCAACCACCACTCGGTCGCCGACGCGGCCGATCCGAAGGCCGCGTGCCCGGCAAGCTCGATCGCCGCGTGGTCCAGCTCCATCTCCCGCAGCTCGTTGTCGAACATGTCGGCCACGGCCAGGGTGATCCCGCGGCCCTCGTTGAGGATCTGGGGGCTCGCCGCGGAGCGGCCCTGGATGAAGACTCGCAGCACGTTGGGGTGGAAGTCGACGAGGTTGACGTACTCCTCGACGGCGCGCCGGATCACCTCGCGGGCCGAGTCGGTCTTCAGGTCGATGGTCGGGAAGATCGCCTCCCACAGCATGTCGCGCAGGCGCTCCCCGATCGCCTGGAACAGGTCGGACTTGTCGTGGAAATGCCGATAGATCTTCGGCTTGGCGGTGCCGGCCTCCTCGGCGATTTCCCGCACGCTCAGCTCGGGCCCCAGGCGGTCGATGGCGCGGAACGCCGCCTCGACGATTTCGCCGCGCACCTTCTTGCGGTGTTCGCGCCAGCGTTCGCTGCGCGCGTCGACCTTTACCCCGGGCTTCACGCTGGGGTGGGGTCGGGGAATTCTCACCACATCAAGCACCATACCGCGTAGGACCCGCTGACCTGGGCAGACCGGTCGCCAAGTGTGAATTTCGCGACGCGACAGGCCACAAAACCGTCGCGAGATTCACACTCGGCGCGGGGATTTACAGCATGCAGGAGACGCAGCCCTCGACCTCCGTGCCTTCCAGCGCCATCTGCCGCAGCCGGATGTAGTACAACGTCTTGATCCCCTTGCGCCAGGCGTAGATCTGCGCCTTGTTCACGTCGCGGGTGGTGGCGGTGTCCTTGAAGAACAGCGTCAGCGACAGCCCTTGGTCCACGTGCTGGGTGGCCGCGGCGTAGGTGTCGATGATCTTCTCGTACCCGATCTCGTAGGCGTCCTGGTAGTACTCCAGGTTTTCGTTGGTCATGTAGGGCGCCGGGTAGTAGACCCGGCCGATCTTGCCCTCCTTGCGGATCTCGACCTTTGACACGATCGGGTGGATCGACGACGTGGAGTGGTTGATGTAGGAGATCGATCCGGTCGGCGGCACCGCCTGCAGGTTCTGGTTGTAGATGCCGTGCGCGGCCACCGACTCCTTCAGCCGTCGCCAATCGTCCTGGGTCGGGATGCGGATCTCGGCGTCGGCGAACAGCTGACGCACCTTGTCGGTCGCCGGCTCCCACGGCTGCTCGGTGTACTTGTCGAAGAACTCCCCCGACGCGTACTTGGATCGCTCGAAACCCTTGAAGTGGGAACCGCGTTCGATCGCGATGCGGTTCGAGGCGCGCAGTGCGTGGTAGAGCACCGTGTAGAAGTAGATGTTGGTGAAGTCGACGCCTTCCTCGGAACCGTAGAAGATGCCCTCACGGGCCAGGTAGCCGTGCAGGTTCATCTGCCCCAGCCCGATCGCGTGGGAGTCGTTGTTGCCCTGCTCGATTGACGGCACCGACCAGATGTGCGTCTGGTCACTGACCGCGGTGAGCGCGCGGATCGCCACCTCGATCGTCTGGGCGAAGTCCGGCGAGTCCATCGTCTTGGCGATGTTCAACGACCCCAGGTTGCACGAAATGTCCTTGCCCACTTGGGCATACGTCAGGTCCTCGTTGAACAGCGACGGCGTGGACACCTGCAGGATCTCCGAGCACAGATTCGAATGCGTGATCTTGCCCTCGATGGGATTGGCCCGGTTCACCGTGTCCTCGAACATGATGTACGGATAGCCGGACTCGAACTGCAGCTCCGCCAGCGTCTGGAAGAACTCCCGGGCCTTGATCTTCGTCTTGCGGATGCGCGCGTCGTCAACCATCTCGTAGTACTTCTCGGTCACCGAGATGTCGGCGAACGGCACGCCGTAGACCCGTTCGACGTCGTAGGGCGAGAACAGGTACATGTCCTCGTTCTTCTTGGCGAGCTCGAAAGTGATGTCGGGAATCACCACCCCCAGGCTCAGCGTCTTGATCCGGATCTTCTCGTCGGCGTTCTCCCGCTTGGTGTCCAGGAAGCGGTAGATGTCGGGGTGATGGGCGTGCAGATACACCGCGCCGGCGCCCTGGCGCGCCCCCAGCTGATTGGCGTAGGAGAACGAGTCTTCGAGCAGCTTCATGATTGGGATGACGCCCGAGGACTGGTTCTCGATGTTCTTGATCGGTGCGCCGTGCTCGCGAATGTTGCTCAGCAGCAACGCGACTCCCCCGCCGCGCTTGGACAGCTGCAGCGCGGAGTTGATCGATCGCCCGATCGACTCCATGTTGTCCTCGATGCGCAGAAGAAAGCACGAAACTGGCTCGCCGCGCTGCTTCTTGCCGGAGTTCAGAAACGTCGGAGTGGCCGGCTGGAACCGCCCGTCGATGATCTCGTCGACCAGCTTCTCGGCCAGTCCGGTGTCGCCGGCCGCCAACGTGAGCGAGACCATGACTACCCGGTCCTCGAAGCGCTCCAGGTAGCGTTTCCCGTCGAACGTCTTCAGCGTGTAAGAGGTGTAGTACTTGAACGCGCCGAGAAACGTGGGGAACCGGAACTTCTTGGCGTAGGCACGGTCCAGCAGCTCCTTGACGAAGTTGCGTGAGTACTGGTCGAGAACCTCACGCTCGTAATAGTTTTCGCGGATAAGGTAGTCGAGCTTCTCGTCCTGATTGTGGAAGAAGACGGTGTTCTGGTTGACGTGCTGCAGGAAGTACTGACGCGCCGCGAGAACGTCCTTGTCGAACTGAATCCTGCCGTCCGCGTCGTACAGGTTCAGCATCGCGTTCAGCGCGTGGTAGTCCGTTTCACCGGGCAGCGCGTGCGCGCCGGTGGTTACAGGCTCTGCAGCGACGGTTGGTGGCACGTCTGTTCCTTCCAGAAGTCAGCGAGACCGGCGCGGACGGCATCCACGTCGTCCGGGGTTCCCATCAGTTCGAAGCGGTAAAGGTAGGGAACGCCGCACTTGCGGGAGATGACGTTGCCCGCATAGGCGAACTCGGCCCCGAAGTTGTTGTTGCCCGCGGCGATGACGCCGCGGACCAACGACCGGTTGTGCTCGTCGTTCAAAAAAGCGATGACCTGCTTGGGGACATAACCCCCGGCATTGAGGTCCGGTGTGGTCCGGCCGCCGCCGTACGTCGGCACTATCAGCACGTACGGCTCGCCGACCTCGATGCGCCCGTGCAGTGGTATCCGCGTGGCGGGAACACCCAGCTTCTGCACGAACCGGTGGGTGTTCTCCGACACGGAAGAGAAATAGACCAGGTTGCGCCCCGGGATGTCCATGGCACCGCAACCTTCCTTACCTAACGTCTGCCTCTAAATGCTCAAGCGCTGAGCGCCGACCCCGCGAGCGCCCTTATGCGATCGGGCCGGAAACCCGACCAGTGGTCGTTGCCCGCCACCACCACGGGGGCCTGCAGGTAACCCAGCGCCATCACGTAGTCCCGCGACTCGGAGTCCAGCGTGATGTCGACCTTCTGGTAAGCGATGCCCTGCTTGTCCAAGGCCTTGAAGGTGGCGCTGCACTGCACGCATGCCGGCTTGGTGTACACGGTGATGCTCATGGATGCCGCTCCTTTGCGGAAGGTGGGAACCTGTTACGGACTGGCAACTGCTTGGGTACTGCAAACTCTGTCTTCGCTGTGTTCAGCGGCCCGTCAGGCTCCCAGATTCCCGTCCTGCGGCCGTCCGGGTCGAAGGACCTGGCTTGGCCATTTTCTAGACGTCGTCAAGCCGATTCGGGGAGGTCCGCCAAGCCCGGCTGGCCTGACGATCCTGGGTTCTGCCGGTGCTCGAAACACTACACCTAGTGGCCGACAAGTTGTCGGGATACAAGATGTTCTGAATAACAATTTTGAAATTCCCTGGTCGTAAGGCCTCTGCCGGCGACCCGCTCGGCGTGTCGCAGATCACATTTCGGTCTCAGAACGCTCATGGGAATCGGTATATCACCGGCCACCGACAACGCCGGTGCGATAGCCGCGGCCGCCCACCACCAGCAAAGCCGCCAGCCGAGGCTGGCGGCTTTGGCTATTCGCGTTTCGAAACGTTGCTGGTGGCCGGCGAGCGCCTTGTGGGCTCCTGCCAAATCGCACCCCTGGTTCAGCCGACTTCGGCGGCCAGCTTGCCGACGACGTCGCGCACATTCGCCGAGAGCTCGGCGTGCTCCGCGGGCGCCTTGCCTTCCAGGGTTTTGAACGGCACGGACAGTTGGATCCCCTCGATCACGCGAGCACCGCCGATCCCGAACGACTTGCGGGTCTCGTCGTGCGCCCACACTCCGCCGTACTGACCGAAGGAACCCCCGATCACCGCCAACGGCTTGCCCTTGAGTGCGCCGTTGCCGAAGGGGCGCGACAGCCAGTCGATCGCGTTCTTGATGACCGCCGGAATGCTGCCGTTGTACTCCGGGGTGACCACCAGGGCCGCGTCGGCGTCAGCCGCCGCGGCGCGCAGGGCGGCCACCGGAGCCAGGACCGGGACGTCCGGGCTGACCGCGTCGTCGATTTCCTCGTTGTAGAAAGGCAGCTCCCCCAGCCCTTCGAACACGCCGACGGTGATGCCCTCGGGAGCGACGGCGGCCGCCAGCTCGGCGATCTGACGGTTGATCGACGCCGCACGTAGGCTGCCCACTAACGCCAAGACTTTGATGTCCGAGTTCTCTGCCCCGGTAAATGTCATGTTGCGTTCCCTTCGGTTGTTGGTCTCCATCTTCGCACGGCCAAACCGGACCATGGTCCGATTTATTCCGGCGGCGCTAAAGTGCAGGGGTGAGCGGTGTCGAGCGGTTGGGCGAGTTGCCCGTCTGGGCACCACAGGAGCTTCCGCAGGAGCGTGGTGACGCGGCGCGCAACCGCGCCCTCTTACTGCAGGCCGCCCGCACCCTGGTCGCCGAGCGTGGCGCGGACGCCGTCACCATGGACGACGTCGCCGCGGCCGCGGGCGTCGGCAAAGGCACGCTGTTCCGGCGGTTCGGCAGCCGCGCCGGCCTGATGATGGTGCTCCTCGACGAGGACGAGCGCGCCAGCCAGCAGGCCTTCCTCTTCGGCCCGCCGCCCCTGGGACCCGATGCCCCGCCGCTGGATCGGCTGGTGGCCTTCGGCCGGGACCGGATGCGCTTCGTCCACACCCATCACGCGCTGCTGTCGGCGGCCAACCGCGATCCGCAGCTCCGGCACGTCGGCGCCGCCGCGGTCCAGCGCACGCACGTGCGGGTGCTGCTGCAGTCGGCGGGGACCACCGGCGACCTTGATGTCCAGACCGACGCCCTCCTGGCGCTGCTCGATCCGGACTACGTGGAGCATCAACTCAACGACCTGGGCCACACCATGAAGACGTTGTGCGACGCGTGGGAAAACCTGGCACGCAAACTCTGTGGCCGGTGATGCCGAAATGGCCTCGCCGACACGGAGCTGGGTCCTGCACGTGGACCTCGATCAGTTTCTGGCGTCGGTCGAGCTGCGCAGCCACCCGGAACTGGCCGGGCTGCCGGTCATCGTCGGCGGCAGCGGTGATCCGACCGAACCCCGCAAGGTCGTCACCTGCGCCTCGTATGAGGCCCGGGAATACGGCGTGCACGCGGGCATGCCGTTGCGCACCGCCGCCCGCCGCTGCCCCGACGCCACCTTCCTGCCGTCGGATCCCGCCGCCTATGACGCGGCGTCCGACGAGGTGATGGCGTTGTTGCGCGACCTGGGGCACCCGGTCGAGGTGTGGGGCTGGGACGAGGCCTTTGTGGCGATCCCAGCCGGCCTGAAGGCAGACGATCCCACCGAAGTGGCGGAACAGATCCGGGCGGTCATCTCATCGGAGACCGGACTGTCCTGCTCGGTCGGCATCAGCGACAACAAACAGCGGGCCAAGGTCGCCACCGGCTTCGCGAAACCGGCCGGCATCTTTGCGCTCACCGACGCGAACTGGATGACCGTGATGGCGGACCGTCCGGTCGACGCCCTCTGGGGTGTGGGTCCCAAGACGGCGAAAACGCTTGCCGCCCTTGGTATAACGACGGTATGGGAGCTTGCGCGCGCCGACGCGGAGGTGCTGACGGCGACGTTCGGCCCGCGCACCGGTCTGTGGCTGCTGCTGCTGGCCAAGGGCGGCGGGGACACCGACGTCAGCGCCGAACCGTGGGTCCCGCGCTCGCGCAGCCACGTCGTCACCTTTCCTCGCGACCTCACCGACCGGGCCGAAATGGACGCCGCAGTAACAACATTGGCCCGCCAGGCGTTGGATGACGTGCTGGCGACGGGCCGGATCGTCACCCGCGTCGCGGTTACGGTGCGAACCGCGACGTTCTACACCCGCACCAAGATCCGCAAGCTGGCCGCGCCGACCACCGACACCCGCACCATCACCGCCGCCGCCCTGCGCGTCCTGGATCTCTTCGAGCTGGACCGGCCGGTCCGGCTACTCGGAGTGCGACTCGAGCTGGCCATGCCGGAGTAATGGGGCCGGGCTACAGCCGATTGCCCGCCTTCTCCTCAGGCCGCTTCGCGGCCTGCATCGTCGCCGGGCTACAGCCGATTGCCCGCCTCCTCCTCAGGCCGCTTCGCGGCCTGCATCGTCGCCGAGCTGGGACGCAGCGCGCGCGTGAAGATCGCGTTGACCTGACGCATCACCACGCTGTAGGGCCACCATGCCACCCGCTTGAACGCATACAGCGCCCGGATGTCCGGCGACGTGTAGATCAGGTATCGGTTCTTTGCGACCCCGGCCAAGATCTTCTCGGCCGCCCGTTCCGGCGACACCGCATGACCGCTGAACCGGTCCACCCAGCGGGCGACGCGGGGGTCTTCGCGGTCGACGCCGGCGATCTCGACCGTTTCCACCAACGGGGTCTTCACCGCGCCGGGCACCACCACCGACACCCCGATGCGGTGCCGGGCCAGGTCGAAGCGCAACACCTCGGAAAGGCCGCGTAACCCGTACTTGCTCGCGCTGTAGGCGGCGTGCCATGGCAGCGCGACCAGCCCCGCCGCCGAGGACACGTTGACCAGACGCCCACCGCTCCCGGCCGCCACCATCGGCGGGACGAACGTCTCGATGACGTGGATCGGACCCATCAGGTTGATCGCGATCATCTTGCTCCACTGCTCGTGGGTCAGCCGGTCGATTGTGCCCCACGCCGCGACGCCGGCGATGTTCATTACGACGTCCATGCTCGGGTGCTTGGCGTGGATGTCGTCGGCGAACGCCGCCACCTGGCCATAGTCGGCGATGTCGAGCGTGCGGTGCTCGGGCACTTGCGCGCCCAGCGCGCGGGCGTCCGCCACGGTCAGCTCCAGACCGTCCGGGTTGCGGTCGGTCAGATACAGTTCTGCGCCGTGCGCGGCCAGCCGCAACGCGGTCGCGCGCCCGATGCCGCTCGCCGCACCGGTGACAAGACACCGCTTTCCGCCGAAATACCGCCCAGATCCCCGCGGAAGCCTTGGTGCCATGGCCGTGACCATACCGGGTTACTTCTGGCCGCCGCCCCAGAGCGAATTCAGCCACAGCTGCTCGAGCACGCGCACCCGGCGCTCCACGTCGTCGTCGGGCCCGACCAGGATGGAGTCACCCGTTAGCACCAGTGAGGTGGTGCCCGCCAGGGTGCGCACCAGGGTGGGGATGTCGTCGCTGATCGGGTTGGCGGTGCCGGCCTTCATCTCGTCGGCGACCACGTCCACGATCTGACGGAGCACCACCTCGAACTGCCGCTCGAGAATGTCGCGAATCTCGATATCGGTGTAGCGGGCCACGTTGCAGGCCGTCATCACCGGGTCGTTGTGCGCGTACACCGCGGCGGCACTGCGGACCATCCGCTTGGCGAACTGCTCCGGCGACTCGCCCGGCTGTCGGGGGGCGAAGTACTGCGTGAGCTCTTCGAGTTCTTCGGCCGCGTCGGCCACGATCTGGGCGAGCACGGCGTACTTGGAGTCGAAGTAGAAGTAGAAGCCGGATCGGGCCACCCCGGCCCGCTGGCTGATGGTGCTGACCGACAGCTCCGCGAACGGTTTTTCCTCGAGTAGGTCACGCACCGCCTGCATGATCGCCTGCCGGTGCTTGTCGCCCCGCCGCCGAATGGCCGGTTCGCCCGGCTCTGGGTTGACGGCGCTGCTACTCACCCTTCTGACCTTGCACCACCCCGCACAAAAAGCAAACTTGACAGCCGTCAAGTTTTTCCCGAAGGATATAAATCCAGTGACCGTTGTCACCCGTTCCGGGCTTTGCAAAGCAGCGCGAAGGAGCGCAAAGGAGTTTTAATGGCCGCCACCATCAGCACGCCGCACTACCTGCTTGACCAGGCGCGGCGCCGGTTGACCCCGTCGTTCAACAACTTTCCCGGCATGGGTTTTGTCGAACGTAAGCTGCTGGAGACCCAATTCCCGGTGCACAAGCTCGCCGACCCGCCGCCGGGCAGCGGGCTCAAGCCGGTCCTGGGTGATGCGGGGCTGCCGGTCATCGGGCACATCATCGAGATGTTGCGCGGCGGACCGGATTATCTGATGTTCCTCTATAAGACCAAGGGCCCGGTCGTATTCGGCGACTCGCCCGTCCTGCCGGGCGTCGCGGCGCTGGGCCCGGACGCGGCGCAGATCATCTACTCCAACCGGAACAAGGACTACTCGCAGCAGGGCTGGGTCCCGGTGATCGGGCCGTTCTTCCACCGCGGGCTGATGCTGCTCGACTTCGAGGAGCACATGTTCCACCGGCGGATCATGCAGGAGGCGTTCGTCCGGTCCCGGCTGGTCTCCTACGTCGAGCAGATGGACAAGGTCGTGTCGCAGGCGGTCGCCGACGACTGGGTGGTCAACGATGCGCGCTTCCTTCTCTATCCGGCGATGAAGGAGCTGACCCTCGACATCGCCTCGATGGTGTTCATGGGCCATGAGCCGGGCACGGACCGCGAGCTGGTGACGAGGGTGAACAAGGCATTCGCCGTCACCACCCGCGCCGGCAACGCGATCATCCGCACCAGCGTTCCGCCATTTACCTGGTGGCGCGGTCTCAAGGCGCGCGAACTGCTGGAGAACTACTTCCGCGAGCGCGTGAACGAACAACGCGGCAAGAAAGGCAGCGACCTGCTGTCGGTGTTGTGCGAAACCGAGGACGAGGACGGCAACAAGTTCTCCGACGAGGACATCGTCAACCACATGATCTTCCTGATGATGGCCGCGCATGACACGTCGACGTCGACCACGACGACGATGGTCTACCAGCTGGCCGCCCACCCGGAATGGCAGGAGCGTTGCCGCGACGAATCGGACCGCCTCGGCGACGGTCCGCTCGACATCGACTCGCTCGAGAAGCTGGAGTCACTGGACCTGGTGATGAACGAGTCGATTCGGCTGGTGACGCCGGTGCAGTGGGCCATGCGCCAGACCGTGCGCGACACGGATCTGCTGGGCTACTACGTCCCCAAGGGGACCAACGTCATCGCGTATCCCGGGATGAATCACCGGCTACCGGAACTCTGGACGGACCCGCTGAAGTTCGACCCGGACCGGTTCACCGAGCCGCGCAACGAGCACAAGCGCCACCGCTACGCGTTCACCCCGTTCGGGGGCGGCGCACACAAATGCATCGGGATGGTGTTCGGGCAGTTGGAGATCAAGACGATCCTCCACCGCCTGCTGCGCAGGTATCAGCTCGAGTTGCCCCGCCCGGGATACAAGGCCGTGTGGGACTACGGCGGCATGCCCGTGCCCAAGGACGGCATGCCGATTGTGCTGCGCCCGCTCTGATTCGCCGAACTTCCGCACGCTGCCGTCGATCTCGACGGGTCAGCCGAGCAGCCGGTTGGCGCAGGCGATAACCGCGCGCAGCGCCGACTGAGTCGGATCCTCCGACCAGCCCATCGCCCACTCGGCCCGAATCCCGTTGGCACCGAGGATGAAGGTGGCGGTGATCCCGCCTGAGCGAATCTGGTGAAACCTCAACGTCTCCACCGTGATCCCGCGCTCGTGCAGCATCGCGGTGAGAGCAGCGATCGGACCACTGGCGGCGGCCGTCGAGGTGCGGATGTGATCTCCGACGGCGATCATGGCGCGATAGTTGCGGGCTTGCGGGCCGAGGCGCCCGGTGGGTCGCTCGGTGTCGGTGCAGGCCCAATGGCCCAACCGGAGCGGGCCGGCGGTGTGACCGTAAGTGGCGACGACGCTCTCCCAGGACATCGCGTCGGCCTCCTCCCGCAGACCGCGCGGCAACAGCGCATCGAAGTGGTGGACGAACCATGCGGCCGCGACACACTCGCGTGCCGAAACGTTGTCCGGACCTGAAAGAGGCTGGGAAAGTGACTCGGAAAGTGACACGGTGTCGGTCTTCTCTGATCAGCAGGGGCGACCGACGGCAGTAGCTTCCGACCCACAGCGGGGGGTCGGTCTTGGATCAGACCCCGCTGCGGGTGCTGGCTACTACGGCACGCTGAAGAAGACGCACGAGCGCCGACGATAGACGCCGCGCGCCGGCAATGCAAATCCATTTCGGGCGGCGGGGTAAAGCCTTGCCGGACAAGCGCTTTCGTGGTCGATAGCGGCCAACCGCTTCGGCGAGATTTCGCCGATAACGCGAACAGAACCGGCAAGGGAATGCGCGCGGTTCGGGTGCTGGCCGCGGCGTTGGTTGCGATATTCGCGGTGTTAGCGGCGGGCTGCGCGACACACAACCCGGGTGCCACGCTGCCGGGGCAGGTCGGCGTGCCGGCGCCACAGGGCGGGTAAGCCATCGAACACCGTTTAGCGCCAAACAAACCGGGCGGTGAACGGCGATAGCACCTACGGGCAGTGGGCGTAGCAAACCACGCTATGTTCACTGATAAATGAAAGGCACGGCCGTGAGCGCGAAAAGCAATAACAGGACCCGGAAGGTTCTGGCAGTGGCCGGGGCGTTGGTCGCCGCGTTCGCCGTGATGGCGACGGGCTGCTCAGCATCACTACACCCGGTGCAACCCCCGCCGGTTGGCGGGACGGGCTTCACCAACGGATAGCGTCTTCATCCGTTCGGCCCCGGCGACGCGTCAAACCGAAGATAGGCCTGGATCGTCGTCCCTTGTGAGGTGGTGTGCGTCCGCACCAGGTCCGAGATGGCGTTGACCAGAAACAGCCCGCGACTGGCCGGGCCGCTCGGGCCCGGGTCCAGGCGTCCGACCAGCGGATCGTCGAACCGCCCGCTGTCGCGCGCCTCACACACCAGATGCTCGTCCTGCCGCCAGAAGGCCAGTCGACAGGCTCCGTCGGTGTACATCAAGCTATTGGTGGCCAACTCGGTTGCGATCAATTGCAGATCCTCGATGCCATCCTGGGACATTCCCACCCAGCCGGCGTAGTTGACGGCGAACGACCGGGCGGGGCGAAGGTCCGCGGACTTCCTGACCATGTACGTGACGGCGCCCGGCCTGGCGGGCAGCGGCCGATTGCAGCGGTCCAGGACGTCGTCGGGCGCGTACTCGGCGCTGCGGTGCAGCGCGCCAGATCTCCACAGCGCGGGGTGGGCCGCACGGGCATCCGCCAACACGTCGTCATCCAGCCGGCTTGCGTCGTAGAGACACAGCGCCGTTGCCGCGTAGCCCTCAAGGGCTCCGTTGAACAGCGCCTCGTGCTCCAGGCAGGCGACGAGTTCATCGTCGGTGCGTCCCGGCCAGGCGAGCTGGCTCACAATCCGCACCCGACGATCCGGGTGCTCGTCGACGAAGGAACCCTCCATCGCCATGAACCGGCTCGGATTGCGGCCAACGTCGGCGATGTCGGCCATGTGCAATTCGGCCGGTAACCCGCCGCCCGAGCCGTGCAGCGCGTCGTGCAGCAAGTCCAGCTTGTCGCCGGGCACCGCCACCAGAACCGCCTCATCCAGCGTCAGACCATCGACGACGAAGCCAACCACAAAGTCCAGGTAATCCTGCTGCGAGCGGTAAAGGAGCGCGGAATGAACGAAACCCGATCGGTCGGTTTCCGTGCCCTTCAAGCCACCCCCCACTCCAGCGCTCTCGCTTTCGATCATTAGCGCCAACCCCCTGCTGGACCGGCCGTCCGCCACTGCCCATCCCAATACCCCGTAAGGACCTTCGGTATGCCGAGGCACAGATCACATCCGCGCGGATCCCTTCCGGGGCGTTCTCCTACAGCCACCAGGAGGCCGCGGCGTCCAGATGACGACGGATGCGATAACCCGCGAGGCTGTCGTCGCCGGCCTCGATCGCCTGGAGAATCCGCAGATGGGCGTGCTCGACGGCGATCATGTCGGCCCAGGTCGGCTCCGCCTGCCCGGTGCTGGACCAGTGCCGGCGAAACAGCTCGATGATGATCCGCAGGAAAAGGTCCAGCAGCGCATTGCCGGCCAGTTCCGCCAGTCCGAGGTGGAACCGAACCTCCTCGACAACGGCCTTGTGCACGTCGCCCGCGTGGGTCCCTCGATGGGTGTCGAGGAACGCCGTCACCTCGGATTCGGTGCGCCGCTTGACGACCCTGGCGACGTTGTCGATCTCGATGGCATCCCGGACGCAGCGCAAGTCTTCGCGAGTCGGCTTGCGGTACTGCAGGTACAGGGCAATGGTGTCGATGCTGGCCTCGGCGCGGGGTTTGGTGACGATCAGCCCGCCCCCGGGTCCGCGGCGCATCTGCGCGACGGAGTGATATTCGAGCAGCCGCACCGCTTCCCGGAACACCGCGCGGCTCACCCGGTAGCGCTCCAGCAAGGCCGGCTCGGTCCCGAAGACCGAACCGACCCGCCAGCCGGCGGCGGCGATTTCGTCGCCGATGGTGGCCGCCAGCATCTCGGCGAGTTTGCCGTGGGGCGCCTCACCGTCGGGCCGCAGGCGCGGCGTGCGCAGCCGACTCCTGTTGCCGGAGTGATGCTGCTGCAGCCACGCGGTAACCGCTTCGACGTGTCGCTCGCTGAGCGTCTTCGCCCGCGCAGCATCACCGGAGGTGACGGCGTCGACGATTTCCGAGTGGTGCTTGTGCATGTGGTCGACCGCCTCGACGGCCTCGGTCGCCGAGTCGGCCCGCGACTGAAGGGCGTATCGCGTGGTGAGCCTTATCAAAATGTCGATGAACAGTTGCAGCACCGGGCTTTTCGATTGCCCCGCCAGCGCGATGTGGAACTCGTCGCGCGGCGCGGGCAGACCGGGCTTCCAGTGCTCCTCCGCCCGCAACACCGCCCGGAGCCGGTCGATGCCCGCTTCGTCGATCCGTTCGGCGGCAAGCGAGGCCGCCAAGGGCTCGAGCACCAGGCGCGCGTTGAGTAAGTCGACGAGCGTCGTGCCCAGGTATTCGAGATAGATCACCACGGCGCGGGTCGCCGGCCCGGCATCCGGCTCGCAGATCAGCAGCCCGCCGTTGGGCCCGCGGCGCATCCGGGCGACCTGGTGGTGTTCGACGAGGCGAACGGCCTCCCGCAGCACCGATCGACTCACGCCGTAGCGTTGTTGCAGAGCCTGTTCGGAGCCCAACGATTCGCCGACGGTCCAGCCGCGGCGAACGATCTCCGCCTCGATGTGGCGGGCAACCTTCGAAGCCAGTTTGTCCGTTGTGCCGGGCCCCGGCTCGGGGCTTACAGGCTCAATTACGCTCTCCCACAGGCTGTCTCAACAGGTCAGCAACATGCATCCGGCGACGGGCCCACCGCCCACGGAAACCACGGCGACCTCGGGGCGTTCCGACACCTGGCGCTCCCCGGCTTCGCCGCGCAACTGCAGGCACCCCTCGTGCAGCGCCCAATAGCCGTGCATGCGGCCGGCCGAGAGTTGGCCGCCGTAGGTGTTCAGCGGCAGCTGGCCGTCGCGGGCGATCCGCGTGCCGCCCTCGACGAACGGTCCGGCCTCGCCGTCGCCGCACACCCCCAGCGCCTCCAGCCACGCGAGCGTGAGAAACGTGAAACCGTCGTATAACTCGGCGAGCTCCAGATCGGCGGGGGCCAACTGCGTCCGCGACCACATCTGTGCCGTCGCGTCCGACATCGCCATCTTCGGGTAGTCGTCGCGGTGGAACCAGCCACCGGCACCGTCGGACCCGCCGATCGCCTCCACCGCCACCGCGCGGTGCGGGCAGTCGCGGGCGTATTCCGCGTTCGATACCACCACCGCGATCGAGCCGTCGATGGGGACATCGCAATCGAGCAGCCCGAACGGTGTCGATACGGGGCGCGCGCCGAGATAGTCGGCCATGGTCATCGGTTCGCGGTAAACCGCAAGGGGATTCAACGCCGCGTTGCGTCTGCCGTTGAGCGCCAGCCAGCCCAACTGCTCCTTGGTGGTTCCGTACAGCTCCATGTGACGGCGGCAGTTCAGCGCCAGCCAGTTCGCCGCGGAATAGGCATGGGCCGCAACGAGATCGTTGACGTCGTCCATCGCGCCGACGGCTGGCCTGGGCGCGCCCTCGGGCGTGGAGAACATGCGCGCCAGCGGCGGGGCGGGCGCATTCTCCTGGGGTTTCACCGGTACCGTGCCGCCGAGCATCTGGATCGTCCGGTAGACGACCACATGGCGGGCGCGCCGTTCGGCGACCGCACGGCACGCCGACATCACCGGGCTCAGCAGGCCGCCGGTGCCGAAGCCGGCTCCGCAGTCGGCCGCCTCGATCCGCAGTTCGGCGTTGACGTCTCCGGCCGGCGTATCGCCGAGGGTCGCGATCCCGTCGACGTCGGCGGCCGCCAGGCCGGCATCCGCTATGGCGGCGCGCACCGCCTCCATGGTCAGCTCCAGGCCCGGAATGCCGGTGCGCCGGCCGATTCGGGAGATGCCGATGCCGGACAAGATCGCGTCTTTTTCGAAATAGGTCACCTACACCGCCCATCGGATCAACCCGCCGCCCGCGCCGAACCAATTGAGTGTACTGTATTGGCCGTGCCAGGCGAGTTGCTCATCGAACACTGCGACGGTTGCGCGCGCTGGGTACACCCGGCGGCCGGCGAATGCCGCGACTGCGGCGGCCCGCTGGTGCCGCGGCCGGTGTCCGGACGCGGCACGGTGTTCACCTACACGGTCAACTACCACCCGTATAACCCGGACATCCCGACCCCCTACGTGATCGCCATCGTCGAGCTCGCCGAACAAAGCGGCCTGCGGGTGGCCGCCAATATCGTTGGCTGTGAACCGGATTCGGTGACGTGCGGGATGGCCGTCGATATCCAGCCCGAGAAGGGCAGCGGCGGCGCGCCGTTATTCGGGCCGGCCTGATCGGCGCGAGCGAAGGCTAGTTGATCAGCGGGTCGCGCGGCATGCCGAGGATCCGCTCGGCGATCTGATTGCGGGTCACCTCCGAGGTGCCGCCGGCGATCGTCATGCCGCGGGAGCCCATGATCATCCGGCCGACCAACGCGCCGGGTCCATCGAGCAGCGCGACCTCGGACCCCACCAGCGCCGCCGAGATCGCGCCGCCCTCAACCATGTGCTCGGCCAGCTTCAGCTTGGTGACGTTGCCTTCGGGACCGGGGCCCGCCCCTTCGACACTGCGGGCGGCGCGCCGCAGGTTCAGCAGCCGCAGCGAGTGGTCCTCGGCGAGGTAGTATCCGACCCGAACTTCGGCTCCCGCCAACCGATCCGCGTGGCGTTGCGCGAGTTCGACGAGTTTTGCCGCCAGACCCTCGTAGAACGACCCGCTGCCGCCGATGCTGACGCGCTCGTTGCCGAGCGTCGCCCGCGCGACGGTCCACCCGGAATTGGGCGCCCCGACGACGTCTTCGTCGGGAACGAACACGTCGTTGAAGAACACCTCGTTGAATTCCGAGCCACCGGTGATCTGACGCAACGGCCGCACCTCGACCTCCGGCGCCTTCATGTCGATGATCACGGTGGTGATGCCGGCGTGCTTGGGGGCGTCCGGGTCGGTGCGCACGGTGGCCAGGCCCCGGGCGCAGTACTGCGCCCCGCTGGTCCACACCTTCTGCCCGTTGATCTTCCAGCCGCCCTCGACACGGGTGGCGCGGGTCTTGACGGATGCCGCGTCCGACCCGGCCTCGGGCTCGGAGAACAGCTGGCACCACACCTCGTCTTGCCGCAGCGCGTTCTCGACGAATCTCTCGATTTGCCAAGGGGTTCCGTGCTGGATCAGGGTCAGGATCACCCATCCGGTGATCGAGTAGTCGGGACGCTTGATGCCCGCCGCGCGGAACTCTTCCTCGATCACGAGCTGCTCTACCGCATCGGCCGCGCGGCCCCACGGCTTGGGCCAATGCGGCATCACGTAGCCGGTTTCGATCAGCCTGTCGCGCTGCGTCGCCTTGTCCAGGGCCGCGATCTCGGCGGCGTCGGCACGGACGTGGATGCGCAGCTCTTCGGCCTCGGCCGGCAGGTCCAGGCTGTTCTCCCGGTGAGCGCCGGCCGCGGTGCGCTCGAAGACATCCCGGGCCGGTGCGTCCCCGCCGAACAGCGCCGCGGTCACCAACGCGCGACGCAGATGCAGATGCGCGTCGTGTTCCCAGGTGAAGCCGATCCCGCCGTGCACTTGGATGTTGAGTTCGGAGTTGCGCGCGTAGGCGGGCAGTGCCAGCGCCGCCGCCACGGCGGCGATCAGGCGGAATTGCTCCTCATCCTCTTCCGCCGCGCGCGAGGCGTCCCATACCGCGGCGGTCGCCGACTCGGCGGCCACCAGCATGTTGGCGCAATGATGCTTGACCGCTTGAAAGGTGGCGATGGTCCGGCCGAATTGCTGACGCACCTTGGCGTAGGCGACGGCGGCGTCGACGCAGTCCGACGCCCCGCCCACCGCCTCCGCGGCCAGCAACGTCCGCGCCCGGGCCAGGGCCGATTCCCGCGCCCCCGGCAGGATGTCGTCGTCGGTGACGCTCACGTTCTGCAGGCGCACGCGTCCGGAGCGCCGGGTCGGATCGAAGTTGTCGGGCACGTCCACCGACACGCCGTCGCGGCCCCGGTCCAGCACCAGCACGTCGTCACCGGCGGCGATCAGCAGCAGCTCGGCGAGCCCGGCGCCCAGCACGATCCCGGCGTCGCCGTCGGCTACCCGGTTTTTTGGACCGCCCTTGACCTCCACCTTGCTGTCCAGGCCGATTCCCGCGGTGACGGTTCCGTCGATCAGCCCGGGTAGCAGCCGCGACTTCTGCTCGGCGGTGCCGTCTTTGGCGATCACCGCCGAGGCGATCACGGTCGGCACGAACGGTCCCGGCGCCACCGCGCGGCCGAGTTCCTCGATGACCACGACGAGTTCGGGCAACCCGTAGCCGGAGCCGCCGTGCTCCTCGTCGACGTGCAGGCCGAGCCAGCCGAGCTCCACCAGGTTCTGCCAGAATCCGGGCCGGCCCTCGTCGGCCGCATCCAGCAGCGATCGTCCCGCCCAGCGCGCCTTTTGTGAGGTCAAAAACGCGCGGGCGACCTCGGCGAGTTCGCGATGGTCGTCGGTCAGTGCGATACCCATGGGGGCCTCCTCGCGCGCTACCGGGCCTGGGATGACTGCCTGCCCCGCTCCGAGGGGGAGCGGGGCGGCCGCCTAAAGAGTGTACTTATTGCCCGGAGACCCTCCGGCGGCGGCTCCTACTTGGGCGCGAACCGCTGTCCGGCATCCAGCCGCAGGCACTGGCCGTTGAGCATCGGGTTCTCCACGATGGCCGCCACCAGCTTCGCGTACTCGATCGGCCGGCCCATCCGCTTGGGGAAGGCAGCGTCGCGGGTCAGCGTTGCCGCCATCTCGTCGGGGACCATCGAGGTCAGTCCGGTCAGGAACAGGCTCGGGGCGATGGCCAGCACCCGGATGCCCATCGACCCCAGGTCGCGGGCCATGGTCAGGCACATGCCGGCGATCGCGGCCTTGGCGGCGGTGTACGCGACCTGCCCGATCTGGCCCTCGAAGGCGGCGATCGAAGCGGTGTTGATGATGACGCCGCGCTCCTCGTCCTCGGGCTCGTTCTTGGCCATGTGTGCGGCGGCCAACCGGCTGATGTTGAACGTGGCGATGAGGTTGAGATCGATCACGGATTGGAAGGATTCGAGGTCATGGGGACCGGACTTGGTCAGCGTCCGCTTGGCGATACCGCCGCCGGCGGTGGTCACCGTGACATGCAGACCGCCCAGCTTGTCGACCGCGGTCTGCAACGTCTCCTCGGTTCCCTTGAAGTCCGTGACGTCGACCGGATAGAACGCGCCGCCGATGCTCTCAGCGACGGTCTTCCCGTCGGAACCCTCGCGGTCGAGCACCGCGACCTCGGCGCCGCGTTCGGCCAGCAACTCCGCGGAGGCACGGCCCATCCCTGACGCGCCGCCGATGACGACGACCTTCTTTCCGTTGATCTCCATCCGGACATCTCCTTTTTGGGCTTGTCAGAATCCTTGCAATTTGTAACGTTACGTAGGCACGCTAGCCTGTCCGTCTCCGAGGGTTGTCGGCGAGCCATGCCAAGCTGATTTCGTGCTCCTAATCGACGTGGCAAGCACATCGCTTAATGTCGGCGGCACGTCGTCGCGGCTCACCAAGGTCACCCACATCGCCGACCTGCTGCGCCGCGCCGCCGCCGACCCCGACGCGGTGGCCATCGTCGTGTCGTGGCTCTCGGGTGAACTGCGCCAACGCCAGATCGGCGTCGGCTGGGCGTCGCTGCGCTCGCGTCCGCCACCGGCTCGGAAGCCTGGGCATCCGGTGCTGACCGTCATCGGCGTCGACGCCACCTTCTCCGAGATCGGGGCCGTATCGGGCAAGGGAGCGCAGGCCAGGCGCGCCGAACTCGTCACGGGTTTGTTCGCCGCTGCGACCGAGACCGAGCAGGCCTTCCTGCTGCGCCTGCTCGGCGGCGAGCTGCGCCAGGGCGCGCTGGCCGGGATCATGGCCGACGCGGTGGCCAAGGCCACTGGGATCCCGGCGGCCGCGGTGCAACGCGCCGCGATGCTGGGCGGGGACCTGCCGGCGGTCGCTGTGGCTGGTTTGAGAGCGGGCCTTGCCGGCGGGCGGGCCGCCCTCGACGCGTTCACCCTCCGGGTGGGCCGGCCGGTCAGCCCGATGCTGGCGCAGACCGCGACCGGCGTGGCCGATGCGCTCGAACGTCATGGCGGCACAACCATTTTCGAGGCGAAACTGGACGGCGCGCGGGTGCAGATTCACCGGGCGGGCGATGAGGTCACGGTATACACCCGAAGCCTGGATGACGTCACGGCCCGGCTGCCCGAGGTCGTCGAGGCGACGCTGGCGCTGCCGGCGACCGACCTGATTGCCGATGGTGAGGCGATCGCCCTACGGCCCGACACCCGGCCGCACCGATTCCAGGTCACCGCCTCGCGGTTCGGCCGATCCGTGGATGTGGCGGCGGCCCTTGCCGCACAGCGACTTTCGGTGTTTTTCTTCGACATCCTGCACTGCGACGGCGTGGACCTTCTCGACGCGCCTGCCACCGAGCGGTTGGCGGCCCTGGACGCGCTGGTGCCGCCAGTGCATCGGGTCGATCGGCTGACGACCTCGGATCCGTCGGAGGCCGCCGGATTCCTCGACGCGACACTGGCCGCCGGCCACGAGGGAGTGATGGCCAAGGCGCCGGACGCGCCCTACCTTGCGGGGCGCCGCGGGGCGGGCTGGCTGAAGGTCAAGCCGGTGCACACGCTGGACCTGGTGGTGCTCGCCGTGGAGTGGGGGTCGGGGCGCCGCCGCGGAAAGCTCTCCAACATCCACCTGGGCGCGCGTGACCCGAACACCGGCGAATTCATCATGGTCGGAAAGACTTTCAAGGGGATGACGGACGCGATGCTGGACTGGCAGACCGCGCGATTCCGCGAGCTCGCCGTGGGCGGGACGGACTCCTACGCCGTGCAACTCCGGCCCGAGCAGGTGGTCGAGGTGGCCCTGGACGGCGTGCAGAAGTCGTCGCGCTATCCCGGCGGCCTCGCGCTGCGGTTCGCCCGGGTGGTGCGCTACCGCGACGACAAGCGCCCCGCCGATGCCGACACCATCGACGCCGTGCGGGCGCTGTACTAAAACACGCTTGCCCATATTCAGGTTAACCTTGCGCGCGTAGGGTTTCCGCCGTGGCAGTTAAAGAGCACGACAAAGGCGTCAGCTACATCCGCACCAACGAAGACCTACCGCCCGTCGCGATCGTCGACCGCTCCCCCATCACCATCAGACACAAGATCGTGTTCGCCGTCATCGCCCTGGTCGGTGCCATCGGCTGGGCGATCATCGCGTTCGCTCGCGGCGAGACGGTCAACGCCGTCTGGTTTGTCGTCGCGGCGATCTGCACGTACATCATCGGATTCCGGTTCTATGCCCGGTTGATCGAAATGAAGATCGTTCGCCCGCGCGATGACCACGCCACGCCGGCCGAAGTTCTCGACGACGGCACCGACTACGTGCCAACCGACCGGCGCGTGCTGTTCGGCCATCATTTCGCCGCCATCGCCGGGGCCGGGCCACTCGTCGGACCGGTACTGGCCACCCAGATGGGCTATCTGCCGGGCAGCATCTGGATCGTCGTCGGCGCGGTGCTCGGCGGCTGCGTGCAGGACTACCTGGTGTTGTGGATCTCCACCCGGCGCCGGGGCCGTTCCCTTGGCCAGATGGCCCGCGACGAGCTCGGCGCTGCGGGCGGGGCCGCCGCCCTCGTCGGGGTCCTCGTCATCATGGTCATCCTGATCGCGGTTCTGGCGCTGATCGTGGTGAAGGCGCTGGCCCAAAGCCCGTGGGGCGTGTTCTCCATAGCCATGACAATCCCCATCGCCCTGTTCATGGGCTTCTATTTGCGATTCCTGCGGCCCGGGCGGGTGAGCGAAGTGTCCCTCATCGGCTTCGTGCTGCTACTGCTTGCCGTGGCCTCCGGCAACTGGGTCGCCGAAACATCTTGGGGCGCATCCTGGTTCACATTATCCTCGGTCACGCTGTGCTGGTGCCTCATCATCTATGGCTTCGCCGCGTCGGTGCTGCCGGTGTGGTTGTTGCTTGCGCCGCGCGACTACCTGTCGACGTTCATGAAGGTCGGCGCCATCGCGCTGCTCGCGATCGGTATCTGCATCGCGCGGCCGGAAATGCAGGCACCCGCAATCTCGCAGTTCGCCACCAGGGGCAACGGTCCGGTGTTCGCCGGCTCGCTATTCCCGTTCCTGTTCATCACCATCGCGTGCGGCGCGCTATCCGGGTTTCATTCGTTGATCTCGTCCGGGACGACGCCGAAGCTGCTGGAGAAGGAAAGCCAGATGCGGCTGATCGGCTACGGCGGCATGCTCACCGAGTCGTTCGTCGCCGTCATGGCGCTGATCACCGCGTCGATCATCAACCAGCACCTGTACTTCACCCTCAACGCGCCGACCGCGCAGACCGGCGGCACCGCGGCCACCGCCGCGGAATATGTCAACAAGCTCGGCCTGTCCGGCGCGCCGGCTACCGCCGACCAGCTGAGCCAGGCCGCCAGTAGCGTCGGCGAGAAGTCGATCGTGTCGCGTACCGGCGGAGCACCGACACTCGCCTTGGGAATGTCCGACATCCTGCAGCGCGTGTTCGGCGGCGCCGGGCTCAAGTCCTTCTGGTACCACTTCGCGATCATGTTCGAGGCGCTGTTCATCCTGACCACCCTGGACGCGGGGACCCGCGTCAACCGGTTCATGCTCTCCGACGCGCTGAGCAACCTGGGTGGCCCGCTGGCCAAGCTGCGAAACCCGAGCTGGCGCCCCGGCGTATGGGTTTGTAGCCTCGCCGTGGTCGCCGCATGGGGCAGCACCCTGCTGATGGGCGTGACCGATCCGCTGGGTGGCATCAACACGCTGTTCCCGCTGTTCGGTATCGCGAACCAGCTCCTCGCGGCCATGGCGCTGACCGTCGTCACCGTGGTCGTCATCAAAAAGGGCTTGCTGAAGTGGGCGTGGATCCCCGGGGTGCCGCTGCTGTGGGATCTCGCCGTCACGTTGACCGCGTCGTGGCAGAAGATCTTCTCCGGGGATCCCGCGGTCGGCTACTGGACTCAGCACTTCCAGTATTCAGCCGCGAAAAATGCGGGCAAGACGGCGTTCGGTTCGGCTAAGAATGCGCATGACCTCGACGAGGTCATCAGGAACACCTTCATCCAGGGCACCCTGTCGGTCGTCTTCGCGTTGGTTGTCGTCATCGTGTTCGTCGCCGGAATTGTTGTCGCGCTAAAAACGATTCGAGGTGGTGGCAGGCCGTTGACCGAGGACGAGCCGGTGCCGTCGAAACGGTTCGCGCCCGCTGGTCTCATTCCCACCGCCGCCGAGCGAGGGTTGCAAAGGCAATGGGACGCGCCGGCCGCCTCGGCGGGGCGCGCCCGGTAAACAGGTCGTGTCGAACGGGCCTGCGCCGTCCTAAGATTGCGCGATGAGAGTCGGTATCGACTTCGGCACCACCCACACCGTCGTCGCTGCCGTCGACCGCGGCAACTACCCGGTCATCTCGTTCGACGGGGTGGACGCCTGGCCCTCGCTCATCGCGGCCAACGCCGACGGGGAGTTGCGATTCGGACCGGACGCCGCCGCCGTCCGCCACGAGCCGGGGTGGTCGGTGCTGCGGTCGTTCAAACGCCTTCTCAACGAGGCCGGACCCCAGACCGAGGTGAACCTGGCCGGCCGTAACCACCGGCTGGCCGACCTCCTCACCGGCTTCCTGGCTCAGCTCAGAAGCGACCTGCAGCGTGGATCGAACGCCGCCCTTGCGCCGGGCGAGACCGTCGAGGCCGCGATCAGCGTGCCGGCCAACGCCTCCAGCGCCCAGCGCCTCCTGACGCTGGACGCCTTCGTCGCGGCGGGTTTCCACGTCGTGGCGCTGCTGAATGAGCCGTCGGCCGCCAGCCTCGAATACGCGCACCGGTACCGCTCCACCATCACCGCCAAACGCGAGTACGTCCTGATCTACGACCTGGGCGGGGGCACCTTCGACGCGTCGCTGCTGAAGATGACCGGGCATGAGAACGAGGTCGTCATCAGCGAAGGCATCCAACGCCTCGGCGGTGATGACTTCGACGAGGCGATCGTGGACCTCGTCCTCGCGCGGCTGAACGTGCAAGGAGTCGATCTCGCCACCCGCGAGCTGCTCAAAGAGGAATGCGCCGCGCGTAAGGAGGCCGTCGGGCCCCAGACGCGCCGCTTCCTGGTGGACCTGACCGGGGTCGACGCGGTTGACCGGCCCCCGTTCTCGTGCGGGATCGACGACGTCTACTCCGTCTGTGCGCCGCTCGTCGACAAGACAACCGAACTTCTGCAGCGCGTCTTGCGCGATCCCGCTCCCGGCGGCAAGGACGTGGCCTGGTCGGAGGTGGCCGGGATCTACGTCGTGGGCGGGGCCGGCGGCTTCCCGCTGGTTTCCCGGATGCTGCGCACGGCCTTCGGTGAGAAGCGGGCCAAGCGCTCGCCGCACCCGTTCGCGGCGACGGCCATCGGTCTGGCGGTCTTCCTCGACAAGGAGGCGGGTTTCGGGTTATCCGAACGCTTTTCGAGGCACTTCGGGGTCTTCCGGGAGGCGCAAGCCGGCAGCGACGTGGTCTTCGACCCGATCGTGCCCAAGGACGCCTCGCTTCCGGCCGATGGGCGCACACCGCTGGTCGTTAGGAGGACCTACCGAGCCGCGCACAACATCGGACACTTCCGGTTCGTGGAGTGCAGCCGCCTGGTCAACGGACGTCCCGACGGCGACGTGACCCCGTACGATCCGGTGCTCTTCCCGTTCGACCCGGCGCTCTACGACCGGGACGACCTCGGGCGCCAGCCGGTCGGCCGATGGAGTGACGGGCCGGATGTCGAGGAGCGCTATGTGGTCGCCCCCAGCGGCGCGGTCGAGGTGACCCTGACGACGCAGCCCGCCGGCTTCAAGCGCACCTTCCGCCTGGAACGGTGTGCCGCAGCGAGTGCGTGAGACCTTATTCGATGGCGTCGGCGTAGATGTCTAAGAGCCGGAACCTCGTCGCATCGAGATGCTCTCCGAGAACCGCGATAACGCGTTTCTGCAATTCGTAGCCGAGTTCGTGATCCTCTTCGCACTTTCCCCGCAGGCACTTGCCGTCGAACACGATGGCTCGCGTCGTCTCGGCCGCGCGTGCATCGAACCGCGAGTTGTACGGCGGAACCAACCACGACCACCCGAGGATCTCCCCGTCCCCAAGCGTCTGCACCGTCACGCTGCCACGGCCGGGAACGGGAGTTTCGAGCGCGATCCTGCCGGCACGAATGAGATAGAAGTGATCAGCCGGGCTGCCCTGGCGAAAGATCAACTCACCCGCGGTGAAGCGCACGTTCGCCGCACACCCGACCGCCAGTTCCAAATAGCGCGGGTCGATCCCGAAGAAGAACGGATGCCCGGCCAGAACGCCCTCCAGCGTCCTCATGACTTCTTCCCTTCGCTGGTGGCCAGTCAGTGCTCCACACTGACCCTAGATCACTATTAGGGCATTCCTGGCGTTCACGCCACAAGGCCGGCGGCTTGCTCCAATTGCGTCAGGGCGGGCTCTATCGCGTCGGCGAGTTCGTCGATATCGCCGGCCACCTCCGGGGTGCTGACTATGCCGAAATCGATGGACCCGTGGTAGCTGAAACAGGTGATGTTCAATCCCACCTCCATGGTCAGCGGCCCGATCGGCACCAGGCTTTCGACGCGGGCGCCGGCCAGGTAGATGGGGAACGTCGGTCCGGGGACGTTGGAGATGACCATGTTTATCGGTGCGACGTGCCCGCCGAGATGGCTGGCGGTGTATGCCCGAACGGCCAGCGCCAGCAAACCCGGCGGCGTCGTATCGGTCAGGCCCATGATCTGATGGGCGGTGAGCGCCTTGGCCATCTCCTTGGCACCCTGGGAATTGCGGTAGATGTTTTTCAGCCGGTCGGCGACATCGGCCACGTTGGTTGCCAGACCCATCGTCATCGAGGCGATCTGGTTGCCGGCCGTCGAGGCGTCGCTGTGGGTCGACACCGGAATCTGGGCGATCAACGGCCGATCCGGAAGTTCGCCCCGGTCCTCGAGATAACCCCGGACGGCACCCGAAACCATCGCCATGACAACGTCATTCAGCTTCACATCAAAGGCCTGTTTGACCGCCTTCACCCGCTCCAACGGCACCCGGACATAAGCGATCCGCCGCTCGGGCGTGAGGTCGGCGTTGAACCGTGTGGTGGGCGCTTCGAAGAAATGGGGTGGTTTGTTGGCCAGTCCACGCACCGCCAACTGCTGAACGAGCGTCTGCTGCACCATGCGCGCCACCCGGTACGGGGTCGCTACCGCGACGTTGAACATGGCGCCGAGCGCACGCCGCTCGAAACGGGGCATGCCGGCCCCCGGCAAGTCTTCGACGGGGACGGCCGGTGGCCGTGGTTCCGGGGTGACGTCCAGCATGATTTCACTCAGCCCGGCGCCCGACACTCCGTCGACGACGGCGTGATGGATCTTGGTCAGGGTCGCCACACGACCGCCCTCCAGACCCTCGATGAACCACATCTCCCACAAGGGTCTGCCGCGTTCGAGCGGATAGGACATGAGACGGCCGGCGAGCTCCTCCAGCTCGCGACGTCCGCCCGGCGCGGGCACCGCGATGCGCCGGATGTGGTAGTCGATGTCGAGCTTGGTGTCCTCGACCCACCACGGCCTGTCCAGACCGAGGGGCGCGCCGGCCACCCGGCACCGCAACACCGGCATCTCCGGGAGGCGGGCCGACATCAGCTCTTTGACCGCATCGAAAGAAAAATCGGGCGCCCCGGACGGATCACAGATCGCCACTGCGCCCATGTGCATCGGACAGGTATGGGTGTCGGCGAACCAGAACGCCGCGTCCAGGCTTGACAACCGCCTCATGGCGACAGCGTAGAACGCCCCCGCTCGAGCAACCCCAAAATGCGCCCTCCCGTCCAGATCGACGTCACTCCCACGCGCCCACGCCCGCGGCTTCGGCCCGAAGCCACGAAGGGCAAACTCTTCAGGGAGAACATTCGCGAGGAAAGGTTCTTCATGTCCACCTGGCTCATCACCGGCTGCTCAACGGGGCTTGGCCGCGCGCTCGCCGAGGCCGTCATCGGTGCCGGCCACAACGCCGTCGTCACCGCACGCGACGAGACCGAGGTCGCCGACCTGGCCACCGCCGCGCCCGAGCGGGTGCTCGCCGTCGCCCTCGACGTCACCAAGCCCGCGCAGGTCACCTCGGCCGTGCGGCGGGCTCACGAGCGGTTCGGCGACGGCCCGGATGTCCTCGTCAACAACGCGGGCTACGGCTATCGCGCCGCCGTGGAAGAGGGCGACGACGCCGAAGTCCGCGAGTTGTTCGAGACGCACTTCTTCGGCACCGTCGCGATGGTCAAGGCCGTCCTGCCCGGGATGCGGGCGCGCCGCAGCGGCGCGATCGTGAACATCTCCTCGATCGGCGCCACGGTGACCCCGGTGGGCTCCGGCTACTACGCGGCGGCCAAGGCCGCGATCGAAGGGATGAGCGGAGCCCTGCGGGGTGAGCTCGCGCCGCTGGGCATCTCGGTGACGGTCGTCGAGCCCGGCGCGTTCCGTACCGACTTCGCCGGTCGCTCGCTCGCCCAGTCGGCCACGGTGATCGACGACTACGCGAGCACCGCCGGGCAGCGCCGCAAGGAAAACGACACCATGGACGGCAACCAGCCCGGCGACCCGGCCAAGGCCGCCGCGGCGATCATTGCGGCCGTCGAATCGAGCGAGCCCCCGGGATTCCTGCTCCTCGGCCCCGACGCGCTGGGCCTCTATCGCTACGTCGCAGACGCACGCGCGGGCGAGATCGCGAAGTGGCAAGAGGTCACCAGCGGCACCAATTTCGACTCCTAAGGCCCCGCGGCGATCAGAATCGGATCAGCCCGCGGAGTTGGGGAGAAAACCGTCGGCACCGGCCCGCAACGCCTCCTCTGCTCGCGACCGGCATGGAGACCGGCGACATCGCCGGCCGGATGCTGGTGTCGGAGCGCACTGCCAAACGCATGGTCGCCGCACTACTGCACAAACTCGGGGTAGCTAACCGCATTGCTGCCGCCGCGCTCGCCGGCCGTTACCGTTTGCTCGATGATGTTGCCGAAATCGACCGGCTCAGTTGAGGATTCGGATCGCTCGCGCGGGACATATCGCGGCGGCCCGAATCACGCGCTCGCGCTCGGCACCATCGGGAATGTCGAACACCTCTGGAGCGGCCAGCAGGCACTGCCCGTGTCCCTCACACAAGTCGTAGTCGGCGGTGATGTGCATGAGAGCCAGTGTCGCCCGCGGCCGGGCACCGCCGACGGTCCGCACGCGCCAGATATGGCCTGCCCGGGCCAGAGAATAGGTTCGCTTTGTAGGAGAAGGTTATTCTCCTGAACCGAGAGACACATTACGATCGGTGGTGATCGAAGGAGATCGTCGACGGTGTCGAATACGCTGGAACTAGACCGGCCCTGCGACGGTGTCGTCGTCGTGCGCCTGAACCGCCCCGAGCGGCTCAACGCCATCAACGAGGTCATGCAAACCGAATTGCGCGGGGCCCTGGGAGATTTGGCGGCCGACCGATCGGTGCGCGCCGTCGTGCTCACCGGCGCCGGGCGGGGCTTTTGCGCCGGGATCGACATGCGCGACTTCGGGCCCAACGTGCCGGAGGCGAACGCACCGGCGCAGGAGCGGATGCGCTTCCAGGAGGACATGGCCGCGCTCGCCGAAGGCGTGCGCCAGTTGCCGCAGCCCGTCATCGCCGCGGTCAACGGCCCGTGCGTCGGCGCCGGATTGGCGCTGTGCCTCGCCGCCGACATCCGGATCTGCTCGGCGGAGGCCTCGTTCGGCAACGCCGCCATCCTGCTCGGGCTGTCGGGTGCCGAGATGGGCATGAGCTACCACCTCCCCCGCATCGTCGGCGCCAGCGTCGCGGCCGACTGGATGCTCACCGGACGCGCGGTATCGGCCACGGAAGCCGATCGGCGGGGGCTGGTCAGCGAGCTCGTCGAGCCCGATCGGCTTCTCGAGCGCGCCGTGGAGCTGGCGGCGCTGATCGCCGGCCTTGCCCCGCTGGGCGTCGAACTGACGAAGCGTGCGCTGCAGGTCAACACCGACGCGCCGAGCCTTTCGGCGGCACTGGAACTGGAGAACCGCAACCAGGTGATCTCGCATGCCACCGTGGAAGCGGCCGAACGCCGAAAAAAGTGGTCCTCGTGAGCGGCCCGCTGCATGGGGTTCGCATCGTCATGATGGGCGGCCTGGGGCCCGGCCCATTCTGCGGAATGCTATTGGGAGACTTGGGCGCAGACGTCATCCGTATCGATCCCCTCGCGGGCGTGGACGGTCCGCTGCCCATCGATTACACCGTCCGTCGCAGCCAACGGTCGCTGGCCGCCGACGTGAAGGATTCCCGCGGCGGGGAACTGGTCCACCGTTTGGCCGCCGACGCCGATGCCTTCGTCGACGTGTACCGGCCCGGTGTGGCCGAACGGCTGGGGATCGGCCCGGATGCGTTGCGGGAGCACAATCTTCGCCTGGTGTACGCGCGCATGACGGGCTACGGGCAGGACGGGCCCCTGGCCGGCCACGCCGGCCATGACATCAACTACATCGCCCTGGCCGGTGCCCTGCACGGCATTGGCACGGCCGAATCGCCGGTGCCGCCGCTGAATCTGGTCGGGGACTACGGGGGCGGCGGGATGCTGCTGGCGGTCGGGTTGCTCAGCGCGATTCTCGAAGCCCGCGAATCCGGCGAGGGCCAGGTTCTCGATGTCGCGATGGTCGATGGCGTGGCGACGCTGATGGCACCGTATTTCGGTATGGTCGCCGCGGAAACATGGCGCGATCGCCGCCACGACAACCTGCTCGACGGCGCCGCCCATTTCTACGGCGTGTACGCCACGGCCGATGGCGGCCACATCGCCGTCGGCGCGATGGAACCAAAGTTCTACGCCGAACTGTGCGATCGTCTGGGCGTCGACGCCCCCCACGATGACGACCGGCCGGCGACATGGGCCGCACACCGGGCCGTGCTCGCCGCGCGCTTCGCCGAGAAGACCCGCGACGAGTGGGAACGGATCCTCGATTCACCGGGATGCTGTGCGACGCCGGTGCTTTCGCTGGCCGAGGCGCCCCGGCATCCGCACCTCATGGCGCGAAAGACGTTCATCGACGTCGACGGCGTAACACAGCCCGCGCCCGCGCCGCGCTTCTCGCGCACCCCGCCCGCGGCGCCGTCTAACCCGTCGCTGCCGGGCGATCACACGCGTGTGCTGTTACGCGAGATGGGATTCGACGTGGCGACCATCGCCGACCTGGAGGACTCCGGCGTGGTGGCCCAAAGCAACTCACAGTGACCGAGCCGAGAGGGGACGACGGATGTCGTGGGACTTCTCCACCGACCCGCAATGGGCCGAACAACTGAAATGGGTCGAGCAGTTCGTGCGCGGCGAGTGCGAACCGATCGACCTGATCGTCAAGGAATCCCACGACCTCAACGATCCCGTGCGGCAGGCGTTGATCCCGCCGCTGCAGGAAATCGTGAAGGAGCGCGGGCTGTGGGCCACCCATCTCGGGCCGCACCTGGGCGGCCCGGGCTACGGTCAGGTGAAACTGGCGCTGCTCAACGAGATCCTGGGTCGTTCGGAGTGCGCGCCGATCGTCTTCGGCTCGCAAGCCCCCGATTCCGGCAACAGTGAAATCCTTGCGCACTACGGCATGCCCGAGCTCAAGGCGCGTTACCTGGAGCCGTTGCTGGACAACCGCATCGTGTCGTGCTTCTCGATGACGGAGCCGCAGGGCGGCGCGGACCCCAAGGTGTTCCGCACCACCGCGGTGGCCGACGGCGATCACTGGATCATCAACGGGGAGAAATGGTTTTCATCGTTCGCCTCGATGGCGTCGTTCATCATCGTGATGGCGATGACCGACCCCGAGGCGCCACCGTATGAGCGCTACTCGATGTTCGTCGTGCCCGGTGGCACCCCGGGCATCAACGTGATGCGCGATGTCGGGCTGGGTTATCAGCCCTTGGGCGGCGGTGGGCGCGAGGGTTACGTCCGTTACGAGAACGTGCGGGTGCCCGCCGACCACATGCTGGGCCCGCGCGGCGGGGCCTTCGTCGTCGCCCAAACCCGCCTGGGCGGCGGGCGCATACATCACGCCATGCGCACGGTGGGGTTGGTGCGCCGCATCTTCGACATGATCTGCGAGCGTGCGGTGTCGCGCCACACCCAGGGCGAGGTGCTGGCCAACAAGCAGCTCGTCCAGGAGATGGTCGCGGATTCGTGGATGGAGATCGAGGCCTTCCGGCTGCTCACTCTTCAAACCGCATGGAAAATAGACCAATTCAACGACTACAAAGCGGTACGGGCGGACATCTCGGCGGTCAAGGCGATGATGCAGAAGGTGCTCCACGACGTGTCGTCGCGGGCGCTTCAGCTGCACGGATCGTTGGGCACCACTCACGAGATGCCATTCGTGCAGTACCTGGTCGAGTCCTTCGTGCTCGGCCTTGCCGACGGCCCCACCGAAGTGCACAAGGTGACGCTGGCCCGCCTGTTGCTGAAGGACCGCCAACCCGCGCCCGATCTGTTTCCCTCCGAGCACCTGCTGCGCTTGCGCGCGGCCGCGGAGGCGAAGTTCGCCGACAAGCTGGCGGGCATCCCCCGCGGTTAGCACCAAAGAGTGCCCCGAAAGTGCAACCGCCGACAGTGCTACTCGGGAAATGCTTTGCTAGTTGCACTTTCGCGGCACCGAGCGGTCCGCCCGCAATCAGACCGTTTTGGTGACGCCGATGTAAGACAGCACCACATCGGACTGGTCGGTCACCCGCGTAAGGACGGCGTAGGAGCGGATGAACGACTGGCCCACGCATCCGTCGATCTTGATATGGAAGTTATTGATCATGATCCAGGGGTTGGGTCCCTTGAATTGTTTCCTGTCCACCGGGACCACGATCACAAGGCCGGGCTTGAGCCCCACCTCGAGCGTGCCGTTGACCGGCGTGGAAATAATCGGCAGAAGGCCCGCTATCGTACCGGGCAACAGTGCCGTCGTACCGAGCGACGGAATGACGCCCGTACTACCTCCAGGCGTGACGCCGTTCGACGTGCTCATATCAATGCCGCAGCCGATCTCGTACCCCACCTCGAGAAGTCCTCGGGGCTGTTCCGGCCCTATCAGGGACCCGACGAATGTCCCGCCGGAGATGTATTCGCGAGACGAGAGTGCGGTGGTCAACGGCGCCACGGGCACTTGCCGCTCATCCCTCGCGCCGAGGCCCAGGGTCCAGCCGTCGGGGGTGGTGAGGACTGTGGGAGGACTCGAGGGCAGCGATCCCTCGGCCGCCGGCGCAGCTTCGGGAGGGACCGGGCCGGCGTCAGGATCAGCAACCGTCGAAGGCGCCAGGGTCACTGACAGGACGAGGCAAACGGCAACGGCCATGGCGCGACGAGCGACGACGGCTAGCGGCCTCACGGGCGACACCGTACGCACGGTCCGATGCGAGTTGTGAAATTTGCTGGGGACCCAATCAGAGTCGTTGTGCATTCGTAACTGTTATGCGATATGGACACGCAATGTAGAATTGTCATCTGGAGTCGCAGGAAATTCGGGCAGACAATCGAGGGGCGGCGATGACGCTTCGCAGGTGCGCTCGTGGACTGCTTGCCGGCGCGGCGACCGTCATGGCCTTGGCGGGCGGCACCGGCATCGCGCAAGCCGAACCAGACACTGAACCGCCGCCCGTCCCCCCGTTGATCGTCCATTGGGGGCAGATTCCGCAAACCTTTCCAAACCCGAACAACCAAAGCCAGCCCACAGACGACTCGGGCGACGTCGGAATGGTTTGCCAAAATCTATTGGTCGGATGCCTGGTGAACGGCGGCCGTTGAAGCGGCTAGGCCAGCATTGACCGAGCACGCGCCAGCGACCTCGGGAGGGTTGCTGCCATTTCAATTTGTTGAGTGCCTGGCAACGCGAATTACCCAAAGGCAAGCGGATTAGTTATTGGCCGGGACGGCTCCAAGAGGCCAGCTGAGCTGCTGGGGGGAAGGGGTGCGCGGTTTAGGGGCCAGCTGCCCCTGCTCGGGCAGTGCACCGCCGATTATCGACAGTCTGCTCCGTCAATCGGCAGAGACCCCGATCAAACGGCTTTGGTGACGCCGACGTAGGACAGCACCACGTCGGATTCATCGGTCCTTTGAGTCAGAGTCGCGTAGGAGCGGATGAACGACTGACCCACGCATCCGTCAATCTTGACGTGGAAGCCTGTAATTATGACCCGGGGATTTTGACCCTTGAACTCTTTCTTATCCACCGGCACCACGATTACGAGGCCGGGCTTGAGCCCCACGGTGAGCACGCCGTTAATCGGTACGGTAACCAACGGGATAAAACCACCGGCCAGCGGGAAGCCGACGCCCGGGTTGAGGCCGGCGCTACCCGCCATCGTGACGCCGTTGGACGTGCTCATATCGATTCCGCAGCCGATCTCGTAACCCACCTCGAGGACGCCTCGAGGTTCCTCCGGTCCTTTCAGCGAACCGACGAATGTTCCGCTGGCGAGGTATTCGCGAGAGGAGACCGCAGTGGTCAACGGCGCAATGGGAACTTGCGACTCGTCCTTCGCCCCGAGGGCCAGGGTCCAGCCCTCGGGAGTGTTGAAGGTTACCGGATCGGCCGAGGGCACCTGCCCGTCGGGCGGTGCGGCCGCAGCAGCAGCAGGCTCGGTGTCGGGGTCAGCACATGATGAAGGCGCCAGGGTCACCGACATGGCAAGGCAAACGGCGAGAACCGCAGCGCGACGAACGACCACGGCTATCGGTCTCACGGGCGACACCGTATGCACCGTGAGATTCGAGCTGCCGGATTTGCGGATCGGCCAACCAAAGTTGTTGTGCCTTCGTGACTGTTCTGCGATATGGAAGCGGAATGCTGGGGGGAACCGGTGGTGCTCGTCGCTGTCGACGGAATTCCTGTATCTGCTTTGCCTGCCGTACCGCTAGGATTGATGTTAGACAGAGAGGGCGGCGATGAGGCTTCATAACTGCGGACTGCTTGCCGGTGCGATGAGCGCCGTGGCTCTCGCCGCCAGCAGCGGCGTAGCAAATGCGGACGACCCTTTTACGCCGGGTACGCCCGGCATAATCGATCAAATACTCACGCAGACTCCGGCACTGTTTGTGAATCCTTCCGATGAAGGCCGTCCATCGAGCAACTGGGATGGTGATGGAATGTACTGCCAAAATCTATTCGTGCGGTGCCACTAAACGGACGGTCTCCTTCGCGGGTCCAGCATTGACAGGGCTCGCTGCAGCAACCTCGGCAGCGTCGCTGTCATGGCTTCCAATTCGGCCCGCGGAGGGCGCCTTCGGCGGTTGTGCTTGACGATCAGCGACCACGTCGCCGCCGACTTGAAACAGGCCAGGGCGGTGAACCAGCCCAAGTCGGCGACCTCGCGACCGAGCTCGCGTTGGTAAAGCTCGACGAGTTCGGCTATCGGGGGCGCGACACCGGCCGGGGCGGGAACGCGTCGGTAGGTGTCCGGATCGCAGTTGATGAAAAACCAACCCGCGTCGATGCGCGGATCGCCGATCGACCAGATCTCCCAATCGATCACCGCGTTGATATGAGCTCCGACGGCCATCATGTTGCCCAGCCGGAAGTCGCCGTGAATTACACTGGGACCCATAGGGTTTGGCGCGCGCTGCAGCAACGCGTCCCGCACACCTGGCCAGCCGGGCACCAGCACCGCATCGACCGTCTGCAGCGTGTCGCACCAGCGCCGGACCTCCGCGACCGGTTCCATGACCGGTTCACCGCCGAGTCCGAGGTCTATCGGCGACAACCGGTGCAGCGCGGCCATAACGCGGCACGCATCGCGGTAGCGCCCGGCCAGATTAGCGGTGGCCGCTGGCCAACCGTCGAAAAGCGGCTCCACGCAGTCGCCTTCGACGTGGGACATCACGAAGAGCGGTGGGGTATCCGGCGGGTAGCCCGAGTCCTCCCATAACACCTCGGGAATCGGAAACCGCTTTGCGGCAAGCGTTTTCATGATGCGGGCCTGACGCAGCACGTCGCGGTGCGCGACCGGCTCGACGCCGGGCGGCGCAACCTTGATCACCACCGGTCGGCCGTCGCGCTCACCCCGGAAGGTGAGGCTGGACGCGCCGCCCGTGAGCGGGGTGACGTCGGCGATGCCGGCGCCGGCGAGCCGCCGCCGCAGCTCGTCCAGCGCGAGCTCGACCATTCAGCCGGCGGGTGTCGTCCAGCCGACTTCGGCCAGGAAGGCTTGGGTATGCGCGATGCGCCCGGTCATGATCTTCGGATCACCCGTGCACAACCGCAGGGCGGTCTCGGTGATGAGTTCGATGTCCTCGGTGTCGGTCTTGGCCAGGTCCAGGGTGCCGGCTCCAGGGGTTGCCACGGGATTGGACGGAGCGGCGGCGTTGACGGCGATGGCGTCGTCGTAGAGTTCGGCGGCAAGACTTTTGGTGAGCCGATTGAGCGCGGCCTTGACCGTTCCGTAGATGCCGAAGCCCGCGGTCCGGTCGAACTCGGAGAACGGCGGTCCGGGCGGCAGGTCGCCGCCCACCGACGTCAAGTTCAGGATCCAGCCCCGTCCGCGGTCGCGCATCGCGGGGATCGCCAACTGGCTCAGATGCAGCGGCCCGAGCACGTGCATTTCGATCATCAGCCGGGCCCGCCGTTCGGGAAACCCGTCGAGCGGGCGCAGGAAGGTGACCGCGGCGTTGTTGACCAGGATGTCGGGGGCGCCGACGGCGCTCACCACCTCCCCGAAAAGCCTTTCGCGTTCCTCGGATCGGGACAGGTCCGCCTGAACCGCAACGGCCCGACCACCGGCGGCCACGATCTCGTCGCGGGTCTGACGCAGCGACCCCTGGTACTTCGGGTCGGGGTCCATCGTGCGGGCGGTCAGCGCCACGGTGGCGCCGTGCGCGGCAAGCCGGGCGGCGATCGCTTTGCCCAGCCCGCGGCTGCTCCCGGTGACCAGAGCGACCATCCCGTCGCAGCGATGGTCAGCGCCCATCGTCAACCTCCTCCCGACTCCTTTGCGCGGAAACGCCTTCTCCAAACTAGAGAATGCCATTATCGCCGGGTGATCGGAAGTAGGGGTGGCGGGTGTTCTTGGTCATCGAAACGGGAACTCCCCGACAATGAGCACACCGCGGGAGGTCATTGAACTCATCGACGCACTCGCGGAAGACGTTTATGACGCCTACGACAATCCGCGCCTTTACCCCGCGCCGGAGAAAGCGAAAGCGCTGACGGCGGCGCGATACCTGGCTAGAAAGCTGGTCAGGAAAGGCTGGCGGAACGGCGGCGGTATCTATCTGCCCAGCTGCCCTTATGGGACCGTGACTTGCTTTGACCCGGAGCCGCACCGCCATTGCGAGATGTGAGCGCGCCCGTTCAGCCTTCAGCCTTGCCGCGCAGGGCGTCGATCGAATATCTCCCGCCGCCCGTGAAAACCAGCAGCAAGAAACCGAAGCAGAAAAGTATCGCCAAGGTTCCACCGTTGCCCGCCGGTGGTTCGCCGACCGGCCAGAGCGATCGCGGTTGGTGGATCCAGAAATAGGCGACCGCCATTTCCCCCGAGGCAATGAATGCAGCTGCGCGGGTGAACAACCCGCTTGCGATCAGCAATCCTGCGACAAATTCGATCAAGCCGGCATACCAGTGGGGCCAGGCTCTGAACGCGACGGTGTGTACGGGATGGACGGGCCAACCGAAGAGGGCCAGCGAGCCAGACGCGGCGAAGAGCAAACCGTAGACCAGCCGAAACAGGCTCAGCACGGTCGGCGCGTAGTCGGCGAGGCGGTCGTTGAAAGTCTTTGTCACCGCCCCAACGTTACGGTCGCCGCCCAGTCGAGCAGCCGCCGCCACAACCCATGCCGACTCGACGCCATGTTGTGGCAGTGTGCGCTGTCGGCCAGGACGACGGTCGTGATGTCCGGGCTACTGCGATACAGGCCGCCCTCGGCGCGTGGATCCGGTGAAACGTCGACGACGCCGTAGCCGATCAGCACCGGAATGTCGATCCGCGCGGCGTGCTCCGCGACGACGCCGGGGATCATGGCGGTGCCGAATACGCGCGGTACCACCGACTTTGCGGTGACGCAGTCGGCGGCGACGACGTCGGCGGGGACGTCGTCGAGGTGAAACCAGCTGTGCAGGTACTCGCGCGGGCCCTCGAAATAGGGTTCGGGGAGGGCGGAAAGGATCTGCCGGGCAAGCTCGGAGCGGCCCTGCGGGGTTGCGGCCCGGGCGATGAATGCGGGATCCAGGTTCAGCGGTGCGACATGTTGATTGGTACACCCCAGGGTCGCCAGTCCGGCGTAGCTGGAAAACAGCGATTGCTGAGTGATCGCCAGGTATGCGCCCAGAGAATGGGCTACGGCCACGGCCGGCACGTGGTCGCCGGTCATGGCGGGCAGGGCGGAGACGGCCCGGGCGAGTGCGGCAGCGATGTCGGTGAAATCGAAATCGCGTACCGGCTTCGAACTTTCGCCGGTGCCCAGCGGATCGATCGTCACGACACCGTAGCCGTTCTCGGTGGCGAACTCGGCGAAGCTGTAGCCGCTGCGGCCGGGAAATGTTGAGGTCCCAATAGTCGCGGCTGTAGGTTCCTCCCGGCAAGCAGACGAGCACGGCGCCGGCGGCGCTGCCACGCGCCGGGTAATAGGTCGCCGCCAACGATGCTTGCTCGCCGATCACGTCGCCGACGTCGAAGCGCATCGGTCGTGAGAGAACGGTCATGCCGCGCCTTCCGTCGTAACCGTCACAGTTTCTACCGTCGTAGCGTCATAGTTGGTTGCGGCAAGCGCCCGATCAAGCTTGGCACCCAAGAGGTCATCGTCGGGTTTGTTCGCAAGGAGGCGTCTTGACCTATCTGTTCCTTCTCTGCGCAATCTTCGCCGAGGTCGTCGCCACCAGCTTGCTCAAGAGCACGGAAGGGTTCACCCGACTGTGGCCGACCGTCATCTGCCTGGTCGGTTACGCCGTCTCTTTCGCGCTGCTGGCGCTGTCGATCTCGCGCGGCATGCAGACGGACGTCGCCTACGCGTTGTGGTCGGCGATCGGTACGGCCGCCATCGTGCTGATCGCCGTGCTGTTCCTCGGCTCCCCGGTATCCGTGGCGAAGGTCGTCGGCGTCGCGCTGATCATCGCCGGCGTGGTCACATTGAACCTGGTCGGCGCGCATTAGCGGCTTTCAAGAATTCGTAGAGATAACGAAGGGACGCTCTTTTCAGACATTCCTTGAGTCAGCCGGGGATCTCTCGAAAAGGACACGCCATGATCGGCACCCGCACACTGCTGGCCGGTGCGGCTGCGCTGGGCATGATCCTGAGCCTAGGGGTGGGCACCGCGCACGCCACGCCCGACCTGCCTCGCAGTGAGGGCACGCTTTACGGCAATCCCGCGGCGGCCGCCCCGTTCTGGCGCTACCAGGGATTTGACGACGACTGCGTGGAAATGGCGGTCTCCGACGTGGTCGGCGAGCTGACCGGTCACCAGCCCTCAGAGCAGGCCATCATCAAGTTGGCCCAATCCACCCCCAGCACCGTCCACTCCGGGCCGATCTACACCAAGCCGAAGAAACGCAATCCCGGCAGCGGCACCTCGTTCGACGATGAACCGGCGCTGCTCGCGCACTACGGCATCCACGCCGTGACGACCGATAAGGAAAGCGCCGCAAAGACCGGTGTCCCCACGGGGATCAAGGCGCTCGAGCAGGATCTGGCCGTGGGCCGCAAGGTGATCGTCGGGGTCAACTCCGAACTCATCTGGCGCGAGCCCGTCGAGGACAAGACCCCGGACGGCCAACCCGAAGCCAACCACGCAGTGGTGGTCACCGGTGTCGACACCGCGGCCGGCGTCGCGCACCTCAACGACAGCGGCAGCGACGAGGGCCGGGACGAGCAGGTGCCGATCGACATCTTCGCCCGGTCATGGGACAGCAGCGACGAACAGCTGACCGTCACCGGCTGAGCGGCGAGTCGCACTCCACAACGGCCACCCGGATCTGGACTCAAGTGGCTGCGCCGACGGGCTAATGTGGCGCTCGAGTCTGCCGCGCGGCCCCGATTCAACACGCCTTGACCCGAAAGCGGGGATCAGATGTCAGACGAGCCCGAACTCGAACTGGTCGCCTACGAGCTGCACCAGGGGCACGGTGTCGAACTGGTGCCGGCCTCCGCCTCACGAAATTGGATGAGTTCCACCGCTGGACGCTTCGCGAATCGCTGTCTGCCGCTGCTCATGGCCAATCAGGCCGGCTGGCTGATCCTGAATACCGCCACTGTGCGCGCTCGTTGGCACGGCGGCTCCGAGCCGGGCTCCGTGGAGTTCGAGCTCGATGGCGGGGCGTCGTGGTTTCACCCGACGAGCCATTTCGGGCACGGCATCCTGACCTGGAACCTTCCGTTTCTGTTCCGCACACCCCCGGGCTTCAACCTGCTGGTTCGCGGCCCCGCGAACAACCCGAAGCACGGAGTCACATGTCTGGAGGGAATCGTCGAAACAGATTGGGCACCAGCGACATTCACGCTAAACTGGAGGTTCACCCGGCGCCGCGTGTGGGTCACCTTCCGAAAGAAGGAACCACTGTGCTTCCTGGTACCTCAGCGCCGAGGCGAGCTTGATAGATTTGTCCCACGGATAGTCCCGATCGACGCGGCTCCACCCGACCTACGGGCCTCCTATCGCGCTTGGGCGAAAGATCGCCACCAGTTCAACCAGGATCTCCAGCGCACCGGGTCACGAGCGGCGCAGGCCGAATGGCAGAAGGACTACTTTCGCGGCAGATCTCCCGACGGTTCGACGGCCCCGCAACATCAGACTCGAATGCACCTACGACCTTTCACCTGAGCCCCGACGGGGACCTGTCGCGCTGCCGCCACGCTGAACCCCAACCGGCCCCGGCGCAGAAAGTTTAGGGCAATCCCTAATTTCGGAATTCCGTCCGGGCCCATAGACTTAGCGCGGCCGTACAGACTCGTCCAGCAGTGGGCGACCCGCTCGCGTCCTCAGAATCGGAGGTGCCCTGGTGGCAGCATGGATGCGCCAGTGGTCGAGCGGGCGGCGCCCATGACGGCGCAAGACCTGGGCGGCAAGAGGTTCTGGCTGCAGCGCCGCGACGACATGCTCGTCCTGGAATTGAGCTTCAGCAACGTGACCCGGGTCGACGATCCCGCCGGGACGAGGCTGACGCCTACCGTTCCAGGCAAGCCGGCTCAGCTCACGATCTGCTTTCCGCCCCAAGCCGTCCTGGAACAAGCGGTTGCGGAGCAAGCCGATCCGCCCGCCGAGGAAGAGGTGTCCAAGGCGCAGTTCCCCGACTTCAGCGAGCTGGGATACCAGTCGTCCGACCCGGCCAAGCAGCCCAACCCGACCAAGGTCGTCCTCAACGTTTCGCCCAGCGGCCAGCCGATCCAATTCACCGCTGCGGGTCTGCTCGAGTGGGTCGGCCTGGTCAGCGACACGGCGAACACCGCGCTGGAGTGCGTGTGGGGCTTGATGTTCCAGCCCGCATCGGGGTCGCGCGAAGCGTGGCTGCACAACCCGCAGCCCGAGGCGTCTGCCACCGGGGTGATTGCACTTTGGCACACCCGCCTGATGTGGGGCGACGGCAGCGGCGGACCCGACTTCGCTGCGACCACTCCAATCCCGTTGACCGCCACGACAACTCATGACAGCCAACAGGGGAGCTATCCCACCTCGCTCGGCAACGACACCGGCGACATCGAAAGCAACCTGTCGGCTGTCGCCGCGGCCACTCAAATCGCCCCGCTCTCCGCGCGCGAACTCACCCTCAGTCCCCTGGGCGCAACGATCGACCTCGCGGGCAATTGGCCCTCCAACCCCGGTTTGGTGGCGTACCGGCACCGTGCCGTGTTGGGCCGAGACGAGCACGTGCTGGTCCTCAAACGCGGATACCTGCTGCCGTTCGGCTTTCCGGTGGAACTATCCGAGGGCACCCAACGCGTGGGGGAGGTCGTCGACGGGAACTTCGGTGCGGCCGTCTTGAGCACGGCCGACACGTTGGTCGTGCTCGACCCGCTCATGGTCTACACGGGAATGCCCGGGCTGCCGGCGGCGGGCCGCCAGTTCCCCTTCCGAACGCTCCGGGTGCACGAGCGAACGGCGGCAGTGCAGGCCTTCTCGGTCAAGGACGGCTCGGGCAACAACATCCCCGATATCAATGGCATCAACGTGCCCGGCAGCGACGGGTCATCCGACAGCCGATACCACTTCCACCTGACCGCCCAGGACTACTCCGGCAACACGATCGAGTTCGCCGCCCCGGGCTACTTCGTGCCCCAAGGGGACGCGCAGGACGGATCGCAAACGACCGTGACGGCCGCCATGCTCGCCTACGACAAAGAGCAAAGCGGGAAGCCGTGTCCGGCAGCCGGGCGTATCGGCTTGGCGATCGACGCCCCTGGCGACACCATGGCCGACATCACCTCGATCTACCTGGGCGCGGCGGAACCGGACGCGGACGTGCCCCAGCTCATCGCGGCCGGGTACCTCGCCCTATTCCCCCGGGTGGCCGGCCTGGACGCCAACATCCCCGCGATTCAGGCGCTCAGCCAGTCGCAGGGCAGCCACGGCGTGCACACCACCGACGTCCCCGCGCCAGCGCACCTGGTTTGGCCGCAGAGCTACCTCGCTCAAGGACTCGGCGCAACCGGCGTCTATGCCCAGCTCGACCAGCCGGTCGCTTTCCTGCCCCCGGCTACCGGCGGCGGGGGGCTGGCCAGCCTCAACACGCCTGTGGTCGGTTTGTCACAGAAGACGGGCCTGGTCGGCGGACCGGGCAAGGGTCAACTCGACGCCATAGCGAACGGGTTCGACCCCGCGAAATTCTTTCCCGATCCCACCATTGCAAGCGTGCCGGGCTACCTGCCGCCGACGCTGCTCGGCTTCATCAATCTGGCGGCCATAGTCGACAAGGCCAATTTCGGTGACGGGGACCGCATCCCACAGGTCACCACCCAGTTGCTTTACGGCGCGAACAACACCACGGCGCCCACCCCGCCATCGCTGCCCACGGCGGTCCGCACATCAGTCACGTGGCGGCCGTTCGTCAAGGCGACGTCGGGCGGCGTGCTTTTGACGACCACCGCCACAGCGTTGGACATCAACACCACTACCACCATCTCGCTCACGGGCGAAGGACCGCCCGTCACCGATGTCCGCGGCGCGCTGTCGTCATTCGAGCTTTCCCTGGCCGGAGGAATAGTGACGGTGACGTTCGACAGCCTGGCGTTCACCTCGCACGCCGGCGCCGCACCCAAACTGGACGTGAAGATCAGCAAGGTGGCGCCCGGTTCCAACGCCGTGGCCTTCTTCCAGCGCCTGCTTGACAATCTGCCCGGCGCGGGCGACATCCCGCACATCGACTTCCGCGACAGCAGCCTCATCGCGAGCTACAGCCTGGCCATCCCGTCGATTCCGATGGGGGCGTTTCTGATGCAGAACTTGGCCATATCGGCGTCCGTCACCCTGCCGCTCGACGGCAGGCCCATACAAGCGGGCTTCTCGTTCGCGTCCCGTGACCATCCGTTTCTGGTCACCGTGTCGCTCTTCGGCGGTGGGGGCTTCCTTGCCCTGACGGTCGAGGGTGACAAGCTCGAGCAACTCGAGGCGCAGATCGACTTCGGGGCAGCCGCCTCACTGGATCTGGTCGTGGCGAGTGCGTCGGTCGCCGTCACCGCGGGCATCCACGTCGCCTACACCAACGGCCAATTGGAAATCGACGGGTTCTTCCGCGCCACCGGACAAATAGACCTGCTGGGCATCATCAGCATCTCGCTGGAGATCTATCTGTCGCTCGGTTATGAATCCGGCCCGCCTAAACGCTTCGAAGGCACCGCCGAGTTCACCGTGCGGGTGCAGGTGGCTTTCTTCAGCCAATCGCTCAGCTTCTCGGTCAGCCGATCGTTCAGCGCGGGCGCAGACCCCACCTTCGACATCGCCTTCCCCTCTGCCCAACCGTGGCAGCAACGCTGCGCGGCCTTCGCCCCGATGGTCGGATCATGATCGTTCAAACGGTGGTCTGGACGCTGTTGCCCGACCCGTCCGCGCCCCCTTCCTCCGGCGGCACCGCGACCCTCACTCTGCTGGCCAGTCCCCGTCTGGGCACCGACGACCCGCCCGGCACGCCGCCGGCGGCCACCCAGCTTTCCGACTACCCCGACATGGCCGCGTGGCCGTCGATCGCGCTGAGCGTCGCGGTGGAGATCGTCGGTCCCGCCGGCCCGACACAGGTGGTCGCCGAGTTCGTCGACCCCCCGGCCGACGCGGCGCTGTGGCAGGCGATCTTCCCGCCCGGCCAACGCGTCACCCCGTTCACCTTCGCCTCCCTGGCCGGGTTACCGGTCTCGTCGTATCCGGCCGGAACACTGTCCGACTCCCTCGCCAACCAGTACGCGGGCATGCTGCCGTCCCAAGCGGCCACGACCCACGCCGCCGCGGCCGATCCCTGGGGGGCGATCGACCAACTCCTCGCCACCGTCGGCGTCGGCACCTCCCCCGAATCCGTCCCGAGCCCGGAGACCGCCGCATGGGAGGC
>Ga0335076_10000059_pt1 | contig 85305 bp, 63 predicted proteins | sample Lox_Sample_25_FD_206717 | JGI IMG/M metagenome (GOLD analysis project Ga0335076, IMG submission 206717) | Soil microbial communities from Loxahatchee National Wildlife Refuge, Florida, United States - Lox_Sample_2.5 | ecosystem: Environmental > Terrestrial > Soil > Wetlands | place: USA... | reverse complement strand
TATCTATAAGGGTCCTAAGGTAGCGAAATGCCTTGGCCATTAAATGTGGTCTTGCATGAATGGCGTAATGATACAACAGCTGTCTCCGCGATAGGCTCAGTGAAATTGTAATGGTCGTTAAGATACGATCTTCACCCATAGATAGACGGGAGTGCGACCAGCTAAGTTTATCTCTGTAATGTGGAGTATACCCACCAAGATGTTCTTTCTTCGAGCTTAATGTAGCATGCATTTAAAGCAATTTATTTGTGTGAAGCCTACATTTGTCCTTTTAATAATATTATAAGGAATGCAAGCTAAATTCTTATGGATAATGAAAATGAATCTACGGTTGAAGCGCTTTAAGGGTAAGTGATTAATGGTAATTAAGTGTTTCCGTACTTAATTAAAGAATACAGATATTAATCAGCGTATAGTAGAATCCTAACGGAATGATTAAAGTATAGAGATAAAAACTGGGTAAGCCTATTAAAATCCAAAAATAATTTTCTTTTTTTTTTGGAGGTACAAATGTAAATTTGTATATCTTTTAGTAGGTAAAGGATGTCTTAAAAAGCGAATGTCTTTCTGTAATGGAAAGAATAGGTTATAAAAAAAGATAAAAATTTTTTTTAACTAATCCGAAAGGATGCCTACTTAAGACAGGTGTTAAATATTATTTTTATTAAAGATTTATTATATTTACTATTATAAAAAAAATTTTTTCCACTCTATTATATTAGTAAATGTCTCTTTTTATATTAAAAGATGATGTTTGGAGATAAAAAATGTTTTTTACTCTCTGTATCATAATAATATTTTTTTTATTATAGAGTAGCTAATATTGGATTTAAAAAATATAAACTAATTATTACCTTAAATCTCAATAAGTTCTTTAAAAAATTAAATTGTAATAAGAAAGAAAACCAATTTTTTTCTAGTTTTATTTCTGTTCCTACTATGCTTGAGGAAATCAAGGAAGATAAAGAGAAAAAAAAAGAGAATATATGAAATTTTAAATTAGGGGCTCTTAATTTAGAAAGCATACTAACTCCTTGATATATTACTGGAATAACAGATGGAGAAGGTTCATTCCAAATAACAATTCAAAATGTAAAGAAAAAAAGAGAAATAAGTTTTAAACCAAGATTAGAATTTAAAATAACACAAAAAAATTATTCTCTTGGTATGTTATATGAAATAAAAAAATATTTTAAGTGTGGTAGAATACATATAGATAATAGCAAAACTGGAACAATGAAATATGTTATAACTAATATTAATGATTTGACAAATAAGGTTATACCTCATTTTGATAAATATAATCTAAAAACATCTAAATTTTTAAATTATAAAGATTTTAAAAAAGCCGTATTGTTAATGAATGAAAAAAATCACTTAAAAAAAGATGGAATAGATAAATTAAGAAATATTAAATCTTATATGAATAAAGCTAGATCTTTTAAAGATAAATTTAATTATTGTTGAAGTAAAACTATAAATATAGAATCTGAATGATTACAGGGTTTTGTAGATGGAGAAGGATCATTTCAGTGTGAAATAGGATTTACTAAGAGAATGAAATTAAATTCATATGTTAATTTTTCTTTGCAAATACAACAAAGTAAGCATGATGTAGCTATATTGTATGCAATTCAAAGATTTTTTCAATCAGGATATTTAAAACCTAAATATAATATAAAAGATATTAATACAACTAAATTGATTAGTCGAAATGTTACTGCGTTATGAATTAGAAATGTTGAATTAATTTGTAATTTTTTTGATTTATATCCAATATACACAGTAAAAAGGCTAGATTATTTAGATTGAAAACGATTAATTGAATTAAAAAAAATTAATGCACATAAAACAAGAGAAGGTTTATTATTAATGAGAAAGATAAAATCAGGGATGAATAACAATAGATATAAATAAAATATAAATAATATAATATTATGAATAATAGTTAATATGTTTTTAAAAATAAGTTAAATTTAATGCTTGAGCTGTATGCAATGAAAGTTGCACGTACAGTTCTTAGAGGGGGAAAATCCCGTAAGGGATATACCTATCTCAACAGACCCTAGCAGCTTTACTGCATTTAGTTATTAAGTAATTTAATTCTTTTTCTTTATGTTTTTATGGAGATTTTATTTTCTAATACCTGAACTTTGTATGTAAAATTTTTTCTTTTATTAAAGTATAAACAAGTATATAATAATAAATAGATATTGTTAATATGGTTATATATTTTTTTATTAGTTATTTTTTATAATTTATATACAAAATAATATAATTTTAAATTAGCATATCTGATTATTTTTAGTTTTTAACTAAAATCAATGCCCATTGGAGTTAGTATTATTAATATTAAATGATATTAATGGGGGAATTTATTATATTAAGTGAAATAAAAAAATTATTAATTTTTTTATTTTAAGAGGTAGTAAATATATTGAGAATTTAAATTAAAAGAACAATAAAAAATTGTACCATTTTTGGAATGGGATTGATAAATGTAATGAATCTATATATATAATATAAAATAATTAAATTATTATTAATATAAACATAAATATTAAAATAAAAATTAGTACTTATATTGATATCAAAGGTTATTTTTATTTTATACAATTTATATATAGATATATAATTATTAATTATATATTTTTTACAATAAATAAGTAATATTGTCATAATCTCTTATTATCGAAATAAGTGTCGTATTGTATGGAAAAATATTATTTTTTAATATATAATTAAAATTATTATTTGAGTATCTTTAATAGAATAGAATATTATATGAAGATATGTTTATTAGGTTGTTTGACTAAAGGGTAGTTTATGTGGGGCGCAGTTCCCAAAAATAGTATCTGGGAAGTCTAATAACAAAAAACAAAATAATTATAAAAAGTTTATAATATCAATTATTAATTTTTATTAATTTTTATTAATTAAATAGGATAATTGGTAAAAAATTTTGTGTAAAATCGAACTAGATGATGAGGTACGCTTCACCCAGACTGAACTGGGATTCTTTATTGTTAAGATAGGTATATGGGACATATATTGCTTCTGTATTAAATTTTATAATATAAGGGAATAAAATATAATTTCTTTTTTAATAATTTAGTCTTAAAAAAGTATCTTTAAGTTAAATAATTAGTTTTAATTTTATTAAAAAAGAAGTATGAAATATTAATTTCATATATTAGTATATTAATTCTATCATAAATAGATAATTAAAGTTTAATGACAAATAGCGTGCCTAACTGTGAGACTGACAAGTCATACAGACACGTAAGTGGGGCATAGTGACCAAAGGCACATATAAAGATTGATGGCCTTGATAACGGATTAAAGTTACGCTAGGGATAAGCTTAAAAGTCCCTCAATACAATATAGTATTGTTAAAAAATCGGGTGAATTGCAAAAATGCTTCCCTTATTTAATATAAGATAGCTAATTTGCAGCGAAGCCAATTATAAACACCATATTATTTTTAATAATATATATAATTGGAACGTTCAACGACTAGAAAGTGAGTAGTGTTAACAATAAACTTTCCACGAGTGCCCGACATCTATTATAAGTATATATATTTTTAAATTTATATTAAGATATCTGATAATTAAAAATAAATATTTATTTTTAATTATAACTTACATGAAAAAAATAGAACGAATAAAAATTGATTTTAGATAATTTATGGATAAATATAAAAATATTAATTTAAATAAATTAAGTATTAAATCTGTTTTAGGTAAAATGCATAATAGTAAAATATTATATGAATATAAAAAAACATTAAGTAAAATAAGTAAAGAGCAATGAAAAATATTAATAGGATTAATATTTGGAGATGCTAGTTTACATAGAAAAAATAAAGGAAAGATATATAGACTGAAATTTAAATGAAAAGATAAAAATAGAGATTATGCTGAATATGTACATACTTTATTTAATGTATATGGATCTTAAGTCCATTCTATAAAAAAATCAGAACAAATAATAATGGAAATATAATAATTACATGATTATTTCAAACTATTAATCATATTATTTTTAATCCTTTGAAAGATTTATTTTTAATAAATGGATATAAAAGTATTTCTGATAATCTAATTAAAAATTATTTAATAAAAAGAAATTTAACATTTTGATTTATAAATGATGTAGTATAATCAGATTATAATAAAATTCACGAAATAAAAGTGTCGTTTTAAATATTCAAAATTTTACTAAAAATTAAGTAGAAAGAATAAGTATTGAGTTAAGTATTAAATTTAACTTAATACAAGTTTGCGATTAAATAAAAATAAATATATTATTATTATAAAATCTAAGAGTTATAATAAATTTCTTAATTTAATAAATCTATATATAATACCTTCAAGGGGATATAAATTACTGAAGTAAATATAAAAGATGATGACATAGTCTGAGCCTTACTGAAACAATAAAGTAAGGAAGTAAAAGATAAAGAGCTTTTACGATAACAAAACTGAACAGGCTAATATTACCAAGGGATTTCGACTTAAGGGAATGTTTGGCACCTCGATGTCGACTCTAATTATCCTCCTGGTGCAGGGGCTGGGAAGGGTTCGGCTGTTCGCCGGATAAAAATTAACGCGAGTTGGGTTACTAATGAGCCCATTTATTCTTAATAAGAATAATAATAAATCGGATAAATTGCAAGGAACTCTTAAAAAAATAGAAAATTTGCAGCGAAGCTTATTATAGCATATTTATACATTAATCTATGATTAATTAGTTTTATTTTTATGTAATAAGAACGTTCAACGACTAGAAAGTGAGCAGTGCTAGCAATAATCTTTCCACGAACATCCGAATTTAATTTATTTATAAATTATCAAACATAAGTTTTCTTATAGCTAGTAATTGAAAGAAATACATTTAAAATATAAGTATAATATTTAATGACAGATTTAACCTTAAAAAGATTTATTTTTAAATCTTTAAGATTAAAAGATTATAAAGGAGATTATAAATTAAGACCTAGTTTACCTACTTATTTAAATGACACATTAATAGGTTTATTGTTGTAAGATGGAAATTTAGAAAGATCTTCAGATAATTCATCTGTAAGATTAGGTATAAATATGTCTATTATAAATTTCCCTTATGCTTTCCATTTATATAATTTATTTGAACCTTACATTGATACTAATATTGAAATATTGGGTGTCAATGTGAAGAATAAAAATATTTTATTTAATATGTATTCCACAGTTAGATTTAAGACTATATCTATACCTCAATTCTTATATTATTATAAAATTTTTTATAAAAAGAATAATTTAAGTAATAAATGAGAAAAAAAGTGTCTATTGTATTAAAGTCTAATTTTAATGCTGTCTCATTAGCTCATTTAATTATGAGAGATGGTAATTATTTAAAAGAAAGAAATATTATTCGAATTTTTACTAATAGTTTTAGTAAAAGTGATGTTTTATTATTATCAAATATAATAAAAGAAAATTTAAATATTGAAAATAAAGTGATGTTTGATCGAAATAATCAATTTATTATATTAATTGAAAAAGATAATATAAATAAAGTTCGAGATCTTATATTAACATATATGCATCCTTTAATGTATTACAAATTAGGAACTAATTTAAAATTAAAAGAAAAGTTTGATTATTTTAGTATAATTAATAATATTTAATATTTATATTGTACTATATAAATTAAATAAGACATAGTCTGAACCATATTGTGAAATATGGAAATAAGAGATAAAGAACTCTTATGTTAACAAAATTGTAAGTACGTCGTGAGACAGTACGGTCCCTATCTTCTATGGGAATCTAAAGTAAAATAAGGACGGCGCCCTCGTACGCAAGGACTGGGACCTACTGACCTCTGGTGTTCCTGTTGTTGAAGTTGTTAATTTCTGTATTAAGTATATATAATATATTCTTTGTTATATCACTTTATATACAAACTAAGGCACCGCAGGATAGCTAAGTTGGCTTTTTTTAAGAACTGAACGCATATAAAGTTCGAAATATACCTTACTATACTTTTCAGATAAATAAGTAGTAGACTACTACTATCTTCATTTAGGCAGGTTCTTTAAGGTACTGTAACTTTCTAAGGTTATCCTGTACTAATATTATTTTTCGTCCACATAATACCTTATTCTTATATAATATTAATATATTACTTGTATTTTTTATTAGTCCCCCCATAATAGGGGGGAGAGAAGTATTAGGTTTAAATTTAATTTAATTTAATATAATATATTTTTATTATGCGGATAGGTGTAATGTGGTTACACATCAGACTCATACCCTGAAGATTGAAGGTTCGACTCCTTCATCCGCAAGATTTATTATTTCCTATTGGTACTTTTTTGTTATATATTTTTTTTTAGCATTTCATATACAAAATCTTATAATTATAAGATTTTGTATAAAATTAAATATATTTTATATATTATCTAATATATAATATTTTAAAATAAAAAATTTAGAATATTCTATATTATTTTTAATTAAAAGATTTAGAATGATATAGAATATTGAAATGGGGTGTTTAATATTTTTGATATTTATTATATTGATACATGGTTTTTTAACTTAAATGGTTAAAGTGCTCGCTTGATAAGCGAGAGATATAAGTTCAAGTCTTTTAAAAACCATATTATGATAAAAATTATTAAGTTAAAATTTATATTTTATAATTCTTACCCTTTTTAATATTACTAAATTTTAACTTAATTAGTTAAATCACTCTTTAGCTTTAGATAAGATATAAAAATTCGAATATTTTAAATATATAAATTAATATATTAATATTATATATAGTATTAATTCGTAAATTTGATCAATTATTGTTAAATTTAATATGGTTTAATTAAGATAGTTTTCCTTATCATTAAAATAGGAAAAATCAAGGATTTCTTTTTTTAAACAAGGGAAAATAAGTATTAGTGTAATAATATGTAAAAAATAAGATATACAACTAATACTAGATTCCTTGGTGAATCAGAAATTTTTTCTACAAAATAGGGAAATCTAAATTTTTCCTTATTCAAGTAGAAAAACATAGTTTCCCCAATCATAATTGTTTGGGGAAACTATATTAATTATGATTATCTACTAATATAATAATAAAGAGAAGTAGTAGATATGACATTTAAAAATTTTTTTTTGATATTATTCGTATGGGTATATTTAAAAAACGTAGTATTATATTGAAAGATTTAAATAGAGATAAAGAGGAATGAAAAATAAGTCTCCATTTAAAAGGAAAACAGGAAGAAATATTAGAAAAAATAAAGGATATTATATATATAAATAAAAAAAAAATAAATTCTAACAAAAATGTAATAAAAAGACAAAATGAAATAATGAGATTAAAGAATCCAAATAAAAAGAAAAAAAAAGAAGTAACAAATATAGATAGTGATACTATGAAAAAATTACAAAAGAAATATGTTAATTATATTTTAGCTAAAAAAAAATTAGATAATGTTAAAGATATAGGTATAAATTTTTTTGATTCATCTTTGGATAATATAAATAATAATAAAAATAAAAATAAAAGTAGAATATTGAAAATAATAAAATTATTTAATAAAGAAAATCAAGAAAATAATAATAAGACATTATTTATAACGAATGAAAATATAAAGCAAAATATAATAGAAGAACGTGTAAGAAATATAGAATCAAGAAAAGTATCGAATAATTTGTTAAATCCTTATTATTTTTTTACTGCTCAATACAATGAAAGAAGTATGCCAAGTCAGATTAAACATTGAGCAAGTAGTATATATAGTTACGTTAAGTTAGGAAGATCAGAAAATAATTTTTTAGATATATATACTAGTAAACTAATAAAATTATTTTTTTCTGTTAAGTATATTAAAAGAAAATTAGTGTGAGATACGAGATTAATTGAAGGAATTAAGGTCAAATCTACTATGACTTTAATGCATGATATTAATAAAATAATAAAATATACTTCATATAGAACTAGTTTAAATATTAGAAAAGTAAAAACATATACTTCTCTTTTATTAACACTAGATTGAATGAAAAAACAAATTCAACATTCTAAATTAGTAAGTATAGCACTAAGACAGAAAAAAAGTGATTTCTTCTCAGGATTTTATGCTAAGAAAAAAACTTATATTAGAAGATTAAGTAAAGTATTATTAAGTAAACCTTTATTTAAACATACATCTTTTAATTTAGTAATAGATTTATTTGTATATAACAATAAAAGATTTAAGTTTAGAAAGATAAAAAATTTAATATTAAGAAGAACAAGTTATAAATATCTTTATAGTATGTATGCTGATTATTATAACAAAATTAAAGAAACTATTAATAGACCTCGTTTTTTTTATACTAATTTAATTATGCCTAGTATTTATAATTATTATAAATGAATAATTCTATATTATGAATTCTTTATGATTAGAAAAAATAAATCTATGATAACATATTTTTGTTTATTATTATTACAATTAAATTTCATAAAGAAAACAAAATTTAATTCAGTTAAAAATGTAAATAAAGCAGATATTACATTTAAAAGATTATCTAAAAAAAATGGAAATAATAATATATTATCATATTTTAAAAATAGTAAATTAACAAAATACTATAATAGAGGTAAAATAAAAGTAGAAAAATTAAAAAAAGGTTTAAATCTAGATGATGATAAATTAGAGAAAAAAATAACTAAAATTAGAAAATCTAAATTTTTAATATATAAAAAATATATGGAAGACTTAAATAAAAAAAGTAATAAACCTATTGATTTGAATAGTCTTACATTATGAAATATAGAAGGTATGGGTAATAGTTATAGTACTCCAGCTGGTTCAATTACAAAAGAAAAGAAAAATAAAAAAAGTAGTGGATTTAAATATAATGTATATAAAGAAAGAGAAAAACAAAATCAAGAAATTAAAAATGTATTTAAGGAAAAAATTTCGTATAAAAAAAAAATACAAAAAATTAAAAAACTTAAAGCTGAAAATATAAAAAAATTTATGAATAAATTTAATTTAACGAGTCATAGTGAATTATCTTTATTTAACAAAAATAAGACTATGACTGATCAAGAAGAAAGAAAATTACTAAGGTTAGATGAATTTATAAAAGAAAAATATGATTATTTTAATAATAATAGTAATAAAATGAAAAAGAATTATTTTTATAGAAAGAATAAAAATATGAATATAAATAATGAATTAAACATTAATAAAAATTTTAATAATACTGTTACTCAGGATTCATTAGGTACGGTTTTAAAAAATAATGATAATATTCAGAATAATATTGATAATGTAAGTGATTATATTAATATTCAAAATAAAAATGATAATAATAACGAAAATAATATAGATAAAAATAATAATATAATTGATTATGATAAATCATCATTGAATAAAGATGAATATATTATGGAAATATATAGAAATAATAATAATATGAAAAAAACTATAGATAATATATTTACATCTTTTTATTTTAATAATATAAATGAAAAAGATTCTTATAATATGAATGATAAAATAATTTCTAATGGAATTCATTATGATTATAATAAAAAATACAATAACTCTATATTAAGAAATAATATTCAAGATAAATTAAATAATACTAAAATACTATGAGATAATTTAGATTATTCTATATTTCGAATATTATCTAAATATTTAAAATTAAAAGATAAAAGTTTAGATATTCAATCTTCTAATTTAAATTCTGTCTTTAGTGAAATTAATAAATTAAAAGGTTATGGAAATATATGATATGTTCTTTATTTTTTAGGTGTATTAAAAAAAGAATATTCTAAAATTAGTAGAGATGTTTTATATAGAAAAGAATTTCAAGTGTTACCTTATTCTAATAAGTTAATGGATCCTACTTATTATTTAAATCCTAATTTAAATAATTATAATATTTCTTATGAATATTATGATGAAAACATGGATATTAATTTTTGACCTGCTTTTTATGAAAATAAAAGAGAAGATAGTTTAAAAATGAATATGGGATACAATGAAAAGTTGTTTAAACCTTATTATAGAGATTTCATTCCTTATTTAATTTTAAAAATATATAAACGGTTTATTTCATATATAAGTATAAAAAATTGAATACCAGAAGTGAATAGTAATAATTATATATTTAATAAAATAAATGAATTTAGTAATAATAATCTTATGTTATATAAATATCTAACAGTAAAAATATTATTAGACTTATTACATTATAATTATAGAAGTTTAATTAAAATTAAATCGAAATATTATTATATAAGTAAATTTAGATCATTTAGATCTAAATTAAATAGATTATATTTAAATAATTGATTGACTAGTGTTAGATTCCTTAGAAGATTAAGAAAAACGCCAACTAATTATTGATTTAGATATCATAAACTTGCTTCATATTATTTAAAAAAAATAATAAGATATGGTGAATTAGATACTAATCGAAAAGTTCTTGTTCCTTTTGTTCTCTATTTTGAAGATGTTTTATTTAATATATATGGTAAATGAGTTTTAATAAGATTATGACCACTTAAGAGATATTATTTAAGTAGTTTTATTTTGGTTGGAAGAGTTTTAACATTACTTCTTTGACGTAAAAAACGAAAATCTGAATGATTAAATTTCCGAAAAGTAACTTTTAGATTAATAGGTGGTATTAAAATTTTACAAATAAAAAAGGCATATGATTTTTATATGAAGAATAGTAGTTCTTGACCTGAAAAATTAATAAATATAATGAAAGATAGAAAAACTCCTAATCATTTAAACTATAATAATTTAGAATATTATCGTGAAAAAGATGATAGATATTTATATCTTAATAGTTATTTAATTGAAAATAATCAATTATATTCTTATATTTCTACTATTTATTCTAATACTATAACTGGATTTAATAATAATATTAATTTACTTAAAAAATCTTTAACTTCATTTACAAAAAAAAAGAATATATTAATAAATAATAAAATACATAAAAGAAAGAGTTCTCGTTTAATAAAACAACAATTTATTTATAAATGATTAAAACCATTAAAAAATAATCTTATGAAATTAAATCAATATACTGATATTTCAGGTATTAAAATTAGAATTAATGGTAGAGTAGGTTTAAGAAGAAATAATCTTAGAAGTTTACATAAAACTAAATTTTATGGTAATTTCTTTGGATTTAGACACTCTACTCAAAAATTAAAAAAACCTAAAATGTATTATAGTCCTAAATTAAGAGGTTATTTAAGACCTCATATAGATTATGCTATTAAATTATCAAAAACTATGAATGGTGCTGTATCTTTTAAAGTTTGATTGTCATCTGATATATCTGCTGATATACATGAATTATTATTACATTTAGTACGTATTAAATATATTTATAATGAATTAATTAATAGATATTATATTGTTGATCCTAAATTAAAAGTTATTAATTATAAATTTGGAGAATTGAATAATGATATTTTAATTAATAAATTAATGTAATATTATTATTTATATATTAATAAAGAGGAATATCATTTAAAAGATTGAAAATATTTTCTATATATTAATTACTATTTATACATTAATAACTTTTTTGTTTATATATATTAATTAGTTCAATTGTCTTTATCTTTAATTTTTTTGTTATATTTCCTAAGGGAATGTAACTCAATTGGTAGAGTATTCGCCTTTTAAGCGAAGGGTTATAAGTTCAAGTCTTATTATTCTCAATTGATAAGATAATTAAAAATTATATTTTCTCCACTCTTATACACTTAATATAGAATATATATTTTCTCTATTTCGTAGGAAAAATTAATAAATTATATTAAGTCTAATGCAATATTATATAAAAATTAGTCAACCTAATTATCAATTATAATATTGGATTGTTGACTAATTGGTAGGTCCCTGGCATTTGGACCCAGTTTGTGAAAGTTCAAATCTTTCCAATCCAATTAAAAAAAAGGCTTTTATGTATTATGTATTACCAAATTAAATTAGGATCGAAAAATAATGATTGTATTATTAAAACTATTTTTATTATTTATATCTAATAATATCTTATTTTCTATTTTATATTTTTGAGTATGTACATATTAGTTTTAGTTGTATAGTTTATTTAGGTTGAAAACTAATTAACTAATTGTTCTATTAATTATATTTTTTCATAGTATACCATAAATAAATAATAAGGATTATATTTTAGTAATATAAAATATAAATATATTTATTAATCTAAAATAGAGTACAAAAAATAAGTAATTACAATTGTTAATCTTTTTTGTTGATGGGTAATAAATATAAATGAAGTGATCTCTTGATAAATATAACATAAATAATATATATCAATCTAAAAATATATATTTAAATAATAACAAAAAAGGAAATATACCCATCAATCAGTTTATGTGATACAAGAAAAATGCCATAAATACAGTTTCAGATGTATCACGAGGAGACTGATGGAAAAGATGACTATATAGTACTAATGCAAAAGATATAGGTATGTTATACTTATATTTTGCTATCTTTAGTGGTATTATCATGCCTCTACAAAATCTTGCTAAATATTGGAAAATCTTTTATTTAGTTTTAAATACTAATAATAAAAGATAATCAGTAGAAAATAGATATTTTTATTATAATAATTCTAATATTCTCAGAGACTTTACGCAAGAATTATCCTCATCATTAAATTTTAATAATAATCAATTAGGATATTATTTAACTGGTTTAATTGAAGCAAATGGATCAATAATAGTTACTCAAAAAGGTAGTAAAAATTCTCCTACTTTATCAATTACATTTAATGTAATTGATAAACTTTTAGCTATTTGTATTCGAGATCGATTAGGATATGGTTCCTTAGAAGAAATTAAAGAAAAGAATGCTATAAAATTAATTATTAGAGGGAGATATAATATACTAAATATAGTTTCTCTGATAAATGGAAAGTTCAAAACTCCAAAAATAGAAAAGTTTCATAGTTTAATTGAATATATTAATGATTTATAATTAAATCCAGAAGAGAATATAATACCTTTTGAGATAAATACTAGTTCATTTAATGAAAATAGTTGATTAGCTGGTTTTTCAGACGGAGATGCAAATATAGGTATTAATTTACTATGACCAAATAAGTTTAAAAATGGATATGGTCAAATTAGATTAACATTTGAATTAGTACAAAGTAGAATTAATAATGTAGATTTAGAAAAATATAAAGATATTATGAGAATTCTTTCTATTTTTTTTTATCTAAATTATAAATTCATTATATTAGTACATACGATAGAAAAGGAAAACAAAAATTATGAAGAGTTAGAATAGTTAATAAAGAAGGAGCTATCATTTTGGTTAATTATTTTTATAAATTTCTATGTTTAGTAATAAGTGTCTAAATTATAAGGATTGACAAATTACATATAATATTTTAATAGAAAGAAAAGAACATATTGGAGAAAAAAAGTTAGATACATATAAAAAGATAGAAATTATTAAAAATAATATTAATAATAAACGTTTAGTATTTACCTGAGAACATCTTAAATATTTTTATAAATAAAATATCTTAATTACTTAATAAATGATTACATAGATAATAAAATAAAGTCCATTAATATATAATGTAATATATATTTTTTTAGATGATAGGTACTTGTTTATCTTTACTAATTAGAATAGAATTAGGTTCACCAGGAACACAAATATTAGCAAATGACGCTCAATTGTATAACACAATTGTGACAGCTCATGCGTTTTTAATGATTTTCTTTATGGTTATGCCTGGAATGGTGGGAGGATTCGGTAAAACTAAAAATGAATTAAATAAAATTTTTTATATACAAAGTCAAATATTTACAAAGTCAACATTAAATTTAGAGCAAAAGAAAACTTTTAAATTAATAGAAAAGGAATCAGAATTAAGATCTAAATTAGGAGCATATTTAGCTGGATTAATTGAAGCAAATGGATCATTTGCAATACATGATAAAAATTCAAAAGCAAAAAAATATTTACCTAAAATACTTATAGTATTTAATTTAAATGACAAAGCTTTAGCTGAAAAATTAATACTATTAACTGAAGTAGGTTATATACATAATAAATTGAAACAAGGTTGTATCATATGACAGATTCAAAAAAGGGAAGATGTTATAAAAATAATTAATTGTATAAATGGATACATGCGCACGCCAAAAATTGAAGCATTGTATCGAGCTATAGATTGATACAATGAGTATTATAATATTAATATAAAATGTTTAGCTTTAGATAAATCACCTATAGATAGTAATGCTTGGTTAGCGGGATTTACTGATGGAGATGGAAACTTTAGTATTAATTTAATAGATAGAAAAAAGAAGGGAGTTATTAGTACAAAAAGAGTACAAGTATTTTTTCGTTTAGAATTAAGACAAACTTATCATCGAAATGTTTCATTAATAGAAGGTGGAACTAGTTACTTTTATATTTTAAGTATCATAGCTAGATATTTAGGTGTGAATGTATATAGTAGATCCAGTGAAAAAAATGATAAAATTTTTTATTCCTTTTTAGTTATATCACATAATTTAGAAAGTCATGCAAAAGTTATTAAATATTTTGATAGATATCCTTTATATTCTTCAAAATATTTAGCTTATAAAGATTGGAAATCTGTAGTTAAGCAAATTATAAAACGAAAAGATAAGCCCTTAACTATTCATGATATACTAGAAATAAAGAAAATAAAGGCTCAATTTAATAATAATCGTAAAATTTACGATTTTAAACATTTAGATTCTATAATTTAAATATTTTTTTGTATATAAAGATATATTTAGATAATAAATTGCCGAAAGTATTAGTAATTTTACTTTAAAACATAACTATATGCGAAAAGTTTCTAAAGTCTTATTATAGGTGTTAGGAAAATTTATAAATATTAATGTTTTATAACATTTAATTGTATTTAAATGTACCATAACCCTAAAAATTAATAAGAATAATACAATGAATAATTCGCAAGAAACAAAAATAAAATAATTTTTTTATGTAGGATCTTCAGAGACTATATGTTATGCTCCTATAAATATAATAATATTTACTTATAGGATGAAGATAAAGTCCAATTATAATTAAATAATTATAATAAATGAATTTTTTCGTACCGTTATTAATTGGGGCTGAAATAAAAAAAAGTATAATATTTATAAATAATAAAAAAAAATATTACTGTGATATTATTCATCTTTACAAAGAAATAAATATAATTAATAATAATACTAATATAGAATCAAAAAATAATAAATTCAATAATCAATATTATATAAATAATATTGATAAAAATGATAAATATATAAATAGTAAAAATTTTAATTCGTATTTAGCTGGATTATTTGAAGGTGATGGTTATATAAGTATATCAAGAGGTAATAATTTAGGAAAAATTCAGATATCAAAAATCAGAAAAGTAGTAATAGGTATAACATTTAATATTAAGGATTTACCTCTTTGTCAATATTTACAAGATAAATTACAAAAGGGGTGAATTAGAATAAAGAAAAATGAAAATGCTTGTATTTTATTTTTTCACACAGATGATGGTTTAATAACTTTTGTAAATATTGTTAATGGACATTTACGGAGTCCAAAATTATACAAATTTAATATAGTTGTTGATTATTTGAATTTAAAATATTCTCTTAATATTACTAAATATAAAGAAGATAATTCTGAATTAGGTTCAAATAATTGATTAGCAGGTTTTATTGATGCAGATGGTGGGTTTTATATTCGCTATACTGATAAAGCCAAATTTAGAATAGCTTGTATTCTTACAATAGAACAGAAAAAGATAGATCCTATATCAAATTTATCTTATGAACCTTTATTTCTAAAAATAAGTGTCTTTTTAAATACTAAATTAGAATTTTCAAAACATAACAATAAATCTTACTTTCTTATAAGAGCTAGTAATAGAAATAATTTAAAAATAATACTTTATTATTTTAGTTATTATAAATTATATTCAAGTAAATATTTAGATTTTTTAAATTGATCTGAAACAGCTAAACTATTACTTAATAATACTGCTTATAATACATTCAATAAAAAACATATATATGAATTAAAGAATTCTATGAATAATAAGAGGACTTATTTTATTTGAGATCATCTATTAAATTTATAATTCGTTTTCTATATTCTTATTTATTAAAATTGTAAAAGTTTAAGTTAGTTATTTTGTTCTGCAGAGTAAATCAATTAATTATCCTCATTTCGTAGGTATAAATTATATAATTAAATATTATGCTTAAAAACTGCCCCCTAAGACTGATAAGTCTAAGTCTAAACTTAACAAAATATATGGAAATCCTCGCAAATTTTGTTATATATATAATATAAATTTATATTATATATATATTTATACAAAGGGAACAGGATCTAAAAAATGGAAATCTAATTCATTTTTGGTTACAAGGGGAAAATGTATAGGGAATTTATGATTTTAAATCCTTTAGAGACTATGGTGTTAAGCTCATTTTTTTTTTAGATTAAATCAATGATGAATAAATAGTCCGATTTTCAATGAAAGTTGAAAAGTAAATTGTGTTGATATGGCATTTCCTCGATTAAATAATATATCTTTTTGATTATTACCTCCTTCATTAATTCTATTATTATCAAGTTCATTTGTTGAATCTGGAGCAGGAACCGGTTTTAATCAGCTGCCAAAAAACGGTAACGTTTTTTCGGAAAAACTCCACTCGATGCAAAGAAATCTCGCGTTACATTTTAAATGAGTTTGTAATAATTTTTTTATTTACTCGTGAAACATAAGTAATAAATTTTATAGTAAGAGTTTAGGACTCTTTTACTCGCTATTTTTATTTTTGTCTTCTTATAATTCGCATGTGACAATAATAAAAGATATGAGACAATATGCCTGGAATAATCAAGTAAAATTATTCCATCAGAGACTGAGTGTTTACTCAAACAGTATAAATATACTGTTTAACGTGGAGGATCCAAAGAATAATTTTAATTTTGAAAAATGATTAGTAGGATTTACAGATAGTGTTGGTTCTTTTGTTATATATAAAACATCAAATACATATGGTTTAGGTTTTAAAATTGGTCAGAATAAGTATAATAAAAGGATTTTGCATTATATAAAAAAAAATATTGGGGTAGGTAATATTAGTGAAGAAAATTATACTAATATGGCTCAATATTCTGTTTATTCGAGAGAAAAATTAAAAAAATATATAATACCTATATTTGATAAATATCCTTTATTAACAAGTAAATATTTTAGTTATATAAAATTTATAGAAGCATATAAGATATTAGAAAATATTAATTTATCTTATAAGGAAAAAACTGAATTAATAGATAAATTAATAAAATTAAAGGTTGATGAAAATTATTTTTCTCCTATTTGACCTAAAGTCTATAATAAAAATTACATAGAAGAACTTATAAATAAAGAATGATTAATTGGTTTTGTAGAAGCAGAAGGTTCATTCAATATCAGCAAAAATGGAATATATTATGTGCATTATTTTTGTATATGTCAAAAATATGATAAACATTTGTTAAAAGCTATAAGAATAAAATTAGGAATTAATCATAAAATATATTATAGTCAAAGTGATAAATGCTATTATTTACAAACTAAGAATAAAAAATCTATAAAATATATAATTTATTTCTTTGATGGATATTTAAAAGGTGTTAAATCTTTAGAATTTAAATTATGAAAAAGATCATTTCTTAATAATTATAATTCTAAAAAATTAGAAAAAATTCAATTAATAATGAAAAAATTAAGAAAAAAAAATTCTTTGGATTAAGGTATAGTCCAAATTAATAAATAATATAAATAGATACAAAAAATCTATTTATAACAGATATAAGTATTATATATACTTAGACTTATTAATTACGTGAACTGTTAAGTATAAGCAGTTATGTTATAGTAATATACATATTAATAAACTCTACTTGTTGCGAAAAACTCTTATATTATTTATATTAGTAAAGAACTACTCATTAAGATTCATTTTTTTAGTAAAAATGTTATTTACTATCATATGAAAAAAATTAATTCAATTTTTTTCATATGAGTAAGGCAATTCGCTTGATTATATATAAAAAATAATCATCAGAGATTAAATGTAGAGCACCTTAATAATAATTATGAATTAATACATAATCATTCTAAATTTATTAATCGAAGTCAATTATATGATAAAGAGAATTTTTATCAATGGTTGGTTGGTTTTACAGATGGGGATGGTTCATTTACAATTTATCGTCAGATTAGTAAGATAGGTCAATCTAATTGATCTCTTTTTTATAAAATCAACCAGTCAAATTACAATTTAAGAGTTCTTTATTATATAAAAAAAGAATTAGGTTATGGTTCTGTTCAAATAGAAAATAATAGAAATATGGCTGATTTTAGGATTAGGGATAAAATTGTTATTAAAAAAGTTATATTTCTTATCTTTGATAAATATCCCTTATTAACAAGTAAGTATTTTAAATACATGAAGTTTAAAAAAGCATATGATATTATTACAGATTCAAATATATCTAATGAAGAAAAAGATGAATTATTATTAAAATTGATGGATAAAACATTACCATCTAATTTTATTTCTCCTGCATGGCAGAAAGTAAATAATGAAATTAGAAATACAAATGAAGCTAAAGTAGTTATGAGCAAATTTTGACTTATTGGTTTTACTGAAGCTGAAGGTAGTTTTTATTTGGTGCAAAAAGATGCTTCCCGTTTAGTTCATGCTTTCGAGATTACACAAAAGTTAGATATAATAATATTGTATAGTATAGCTCATATTTTGGATATTTCTGTAAAGAATAAGAAGAAATATAATACAGTTGTAACTACTAATTCGTGGGCTATTTTTAATATAATAAATTATTTTAAGAATACTATGAAAGGTATGAAAGCATTAGAATATAGGATATGATCTCAATCTTTTAAATTATATAAGGGAGATTATCAAAAATTAAACAGAACAAGAGATTTAATTAGAAAAATAAGATTAATTAGATTTGATAAAAATTGTCGTGTAAAAGACTAAATTTGAAAAATTAGGATTAAGGTGAAGAAATAATCCGAACATTTATGTGAATAAATGAAGTAACGATAAAAATATTAGGTTACAAACAAATTGTTATCCTCCATTAGCTGGAGCACAAGCACATAGTGGTGGTTCAGTAGATTTAGCAATATTTTCATTACACTTAGCTGGAATATCTTCTATGTTAGGTGCTATGAATTCAAATTCGAATAAAAAACAAAGTTATAGTAGTATAAACAATAATGATCCTAATATAAATAATGATAAAGAACCAAATAAAAATAAAGACAAAGATAAATGAAAAAAGATATTAGGTAAACAAGGAATAAAAGAATATTCATTTAATTTAGCTAATAAATATATAAGTAAAAATAAATTAGTTAATGCATCTATGATAAATAAAATTTTACTTTTTTGTAATATAAAAATTAGTAATAAAGAATTAGATGAAATAAAAAATTATCCTATTTATACAATTGATGCATTTGATTATAACAATAAGGATAATATTAAAAATATAAAAAATTTAATAGGTTCAGTAGGGTCAAAAAAAACAAATACGAGGTGTTTATATATTTATACATAAAAGTACTCACTCGAAATATGTAGGTTCTTCTACTCAATTAGCTATTAGATTAAATGATTATTTTCTCAAAAAACATAGATCAAATGGATTATTTGTACCTTTATTATATAAGGAAGGTTTATCGAACTTTATTTTGAAAATAATTCCATTAGATAAATGTAAAATACATAATTGTCATCTTATACTTGAACAATATTATTTATTAGATTCTTCATTTAATTTAAATTGAATTAAAGTGGTTAATAATCCTAGTGGTTGTACTTCAAAAAGATTATATATGTATAATAGGGATAAAAGTATTTTATATTTTGGTTGTAATCGATAAATAGATTTTATAAAATATTTGAATGTACATTATTCTACTTTAATTAAACATTTAAATAAAGGAACATATTATTTAGGAAAATATTCTTTTTCTAGAGAATTAAATTTAAATGCAAAAAAAAACAAAGATGTATTTGTTGGGTTTAGGCTTAATGTTAGAAAAAGATAAAGAAATATATAATAAGAATAAACCATTAAATAGTTTAAGTAAAAGAGTGGTTTTAGAAAATTCAAATAATAAAGAGGAGAGTTTCTTATTTTTTAGTCTTAATCAATGTATTATGTTTCTGAAAAATAAAAGGCATAAAGCAGATGTAAGAATGTTACAAAAATGTATAAATTTAAATATTCCTTATTTTGGTTTTTATTGTAAGTATATATAATAATTTTGCTATATTAAATGGGGTTCATATAAAATTTCTAACTATATATCTGAGAATAAATATATAAATTTATATCAGTAGAAAACTAAATAATATTATTATTTAGGATTTTTAGAGACTATACGTTAGACACCATTTTTTGCTGAAGATATAGTCCAAGAAAAAAAAAATTTTTTTTTTATGTCATAACAACAATAATTAATATGAGAATGCCTGGACAAGTATTACATAAAGTTCCATTATTTGGATGAGCAATATTTGTTACAGCCGTATTATTATTATTATCATTACCTGTTTTAGCTGGTAAATTATATAATGTACTGTCAGCTTTAAATTTGGCTATTTGCTGGAATAACTTAAGGTTTGTTAATTTAAGTCAATCAGCAGGAAACCAAATTGGTTTTAATCTATTTGGGATCCTCAGAGACTATACGCCAGAATTGATGTGTTGTATTGTGTTTTTATTTAGAAGATCTTATTCTATTAATTCTAATAAAGGTTTAAAAAATTTTTTAAAATTGGAAGATAATTTTAATATAAGATTTTCTTCTAATCTAACTGGTATAATTAAAGGAGATGGATTAATTATTGTGCCGAAAAAAGAAAGATCATTGAAAGGTAAATTATATTATCCATCAATTCAGATATCATTTGATTTAAAAAATTTTCTATTAGCTTTAATGATTCAAAAATAATTAAAATATGGATCCCTTATTAGAAAGAAAAGAAAAGAATAAATGTATATACTTTAATGATTAATGATTTTAATGGAATAATTTTTATCACTAATATTATTAATGATCATATGAGAACACCAAAAATATATTCTTTGTATAAATTAATTGATTGATTAAATAATAGATTTAATTTAAGTATAGTAAAAAAAGAATTAGATGATAATCCTATTAATTATAATTGTTGATTATCTGGTTTTATAGATGATGACGGACAATTTTCAGTTAGAATTACTATAAGTTCAAAATATCCTAAATTGGAATGTAAATTTGAATTATGTCAAAGACAAATTGATCATAACAATTGTAATAATTATGCGTTATAAAAAAAAAATTGCTGATTTTTTATCAACTGAGGTTAAAGAAATTAGAATGAATAGATTTAATCTAGAATATAGAGTACGAACTACTAATTTAAATAGTAATTTAATATTAAGAGATTATTTAAATGAATTTACTCTTTTTTCTAGTAAATACTTGAATTATTTAGAGTGAATTAAGATATTAACTTATTTTGAGTTAAAAATACACACTGAACCTGAATCAATTAAAACAATAATTAATATTAAATTTAGCATAAATAATAGAAGAACTTATTTTAATTGAGATCATTTAAATAAATTATACAACTTACATGAATAATATATAGTCCCAACAATATGGCGACATATTGAGTACCTACCTTAAATAATTAATTTATTTATGAGACTAATTCTTATTTATTATACGACAAGTAAGATTTAAGTATTCTTTTTTGAGAAAGAGAAAGAAATACATGATTTAATTTAAGTCATATGTCATAGGTTGTAAACCAGTAGGTCAAGATAAATAATTTTTTTTTGGGTATAACTATGTTATTAACAGATAGAAACTTTAACACTAGTTTCTTCGAACCAGCAGGAGGAGGTGATCCAATTTTGTATCAGCATCTTTTCTGATTCTTTGGTTAAATTTGGCCCTTTAAATTAAATTTAATGCAACAAACTATAAGCGAGGAGTTCGTGTTATATTTATTAGGTACTTTAATCATAAGCTATACATTATATACCGTTAAAGTAAAAATCCTTTTAAATTACGATAATTCGCAAGTAACCAACGCGTTTAACTCGTTAGTAGGAACTTCAGAGGCCATACGTTTGTTAAATATATACATAAAATCAATAAATAAAATAAGTAATAATAATGATAATTCAGATAATAATTTAAAAATTAAACAATGATTAGCTGGTATAATTGATAAGGATGGTAGTTTTTTATTATCAAAAAAAGGTTATGCAAGTTTAGAAATAACTATAGATATAAGAGATGAACGAGCATTACAAGTTGTTAAAAATATTTATGGAGGATCAATAAAATTAAGATCTAATGGTAATGCATTGAGATATAGATTACATCATAAAGAAGGGTTTTTAAAACTTATTAACGATGTTAATGGACATATAAGAAATCCTTATAGATTGATTCAATTAAATAATATTTATATTAAGTATGGTTTAAATATAATGTTACCAGAAAAATTAACATATGATAATGGATGATTATCAGGTTTTTACGATGCAAATGGTACAATTACTATAAATAAGTCTAATTGACAACTATCTATTGCAATTAGTCAAAATATATCTGAGTTACTAACGCCATTAGTTGATTTATATGGTGGTAATATTTATATAGATAAAGGTAGTTCTAAATCTTTTAAATAATATATTACTAAAAAAGAAGACATATTAAATTAATCGAATATTTTAAAGAATGTCCATCAAGATCAACTAAAAATAACAGATTACATTTAATACCTAAATTTTATGAATTGAAAAATATAGAAGCACATAAGGCTTTATCAGAATCTTTTTTAGGTAAAAGTTGAATGATTTTTAATAAAAAGTAATTAAATTATGAATAAATTGATATGTTTTTATTTAAAGATATGGTCCAAACAAATTTTATAAAATTTGTAGCATCCAGAAGTTAAAATTATAGGCTTCTTAACGTTATTATTTGCTAGGACTACTTCGTTATTTAGTTTTAAATACTCAATCTTAAATGATATAGTAAAAAAGTTAAAACGATGAAGTAAATTAGCAGGTTTCATTTTTAATATAAAAATTGGTACCTCAGAGACTTTATATAACGAAACTGTAGTAAAAACAGAAAATGTCAAATTAATTTCTGTTCATAAACTTAAACATTTAAAACCAATTAGTGATAACCAATTTGGACATTATTTAGCTGGTTTAATAGATGGCGATGGTCATTTTAGTAGTAAACAACAATTAGTTATTGTATTTCATTTATTAGATGTATCTTTAGCTTATTATATAAAAGAACGTTTAGGGTTTGGAAGTGTTAAAAAAGTTAAAGATAAAAATGCTTTTCTATTAATTATTTCAGCTAGAAAAGGTTTGGAAAAAGTAATTAATTTAATTAATGGTAAGATTAGAGCAGAAAGCAAATTTGACCAAATAACTAATAATATATTAAATCATGATAATTATATTGAATTTAGAAAAACAATTAGTTTAAAATTAAATTCAAATAAAGACTTAAAGAATCATTGATTAGCAGGGTTTTCTGATGCTAATGCTAATTTTCAAATAAAAGTTCTTAATCGTAGTAATAAAATAGAAGTTAGATTAAATTTTCAAATTGATCAAAAGAAAGATAATATATTGTTATTAATTAAAGAACTTTTTGGTGGAAATATAGGTTATAGAAAAAATCAAGATACCTATTATTATGGTTCAACTAGTTTTGGTTCAGCTAAAAAGGTTATTAATTATTTTGATTATTTTCATTTATTATCTAATAAACATATTAATTACTTAAAATGAAGAAAAGCTTATTTAATAATTCAAAATAGAAATCATTTAACTAAAGAAGGAATTGAAAACATTATTAAATTAAAAAATACAATGAATAGGTTAAATAATAGCACAGTTTAAGATTAAGTCCAAAAAAGGATGTTAAATTCTTGAGTATTAATTTAAATAGATTATTTTGAGTAATAACTATCTCCCCCCCCTTAGGAGAGATAATTATTTCCCCCCTTGGGGGGGGGAAAAATAACTATTTGATTAATCAAAAATTTTGTTATATATTAATTATACCAGGGTTCGGTATAATTAGTCACGTTATTGGTACAATGTCTGATAAATCCGTATTTGGTCAATGTGGCCCTAAAAATAATTTAATAAATTATTTTTTGAAACAAACTATATGCAGGAAGTTAATTAATGTTATATTGATATTAAAAACACAAAATACTATTAATGTAAGTAATTATATAAATTCCATTAAAGTAAAAATTTTTGTGTTCATTAATAACCCGCAAATAACCAACACACAAGTGAAATATTCACTTAAATTTAAAATAATAAAGTTTTTTAAATTAAGTATGTTAGTAGGAATTTCAGAGGCCATACGTTTGTTATTAATATATTTATCAAAATTGATTTATTCGTTTAATAAAAATAATTTTTGTAATAAACATATAAAATGTTCATCTAATATACCCTTAGATTCCCCCCCCCCCTCAGGGGGGGGGGATTTAAACTTTCCCCCCTCCTGAGGGGGGATTAGACATAATAGAATTTAATAATTTTCATGGTAAATCTAGTCCTTTTAATGAATGATTAGCAGGTATAATTGATGGGGATGGTTGTTTTTTGATATCAAAAAAAGGATATACTAGTTTAGAAATAACCATACAATTAAGAGATGTTCGTTGTTTAAATATAATTAAACAAAAATATGGTGGTTCTATTAAAGTAAGAGCAAATCAAAATCATTTAAGATATAGATTACATCATAAAAAGGGTTTAATAGATTTAATAAATGGTGTTAATGGTTTAATAAGAAATCCTATTAGATTATTACAATTAGCTAAAATATGTGATAAATATGAAATGCCTTTTTTTGAACCTAAACCATTAACATATAATAATGGATGATTAATCGGATATTTTGATACAGACGGTAGTATTTATTTAAATTTAGTTTCTGATCAATTATTTATTACCGTTGCTCAGAAAAATAAATTATTATTAGATTCATTAGTTCCATTATACGGGGGTAAAGTGTATTTATCTAAAGGAAAAGAACAATTTAAATGAACAGTATATAGAAAAAGTGAAATTATTAATATGTTAAATTATTTTAAAATTTATAAACCTAGATCTCAAAAATTTGCTAGACTACAATTAGCATATAAATATTATGAGTTACGGAGTTTAAAAGCGTATAAAGCATCTGTGAATAGTGTTTTAGGTAAAGCTTGAAAAGAGTTTTTAATTAAATGAGAAAGTTTTGAAGATAAATAAAGATATTAATAAAGAGATGGTCCAATCTTTATTTAAAGAAGTACATTGGTATGGTATACGCAATGTTATCTATTGGAGTATTAGGATTTATCGTTTGAAGTCGAATAAAGATGGCTTCTTGATTAACGATAATACGTTGGTTTAAAAAGTTAGCTATAGGCCTGAATAATTTAGTGCTATGAGATCCTTTTTATAGGAAAAATTTTCATAGCTATATTAAATGGGCAGGAAACTTATTATATTTTAATTTTAAAAAGATTTATAGTGATAATTTTAATTTAAGATATAGCTTGATAGAGGATCCTCAGAGACTTTACGCTAACAGTTGTTATATTGATTTTTATAAAGCATATGATTTATATATAAAAAAGAATAATAAACCTGATTGAATATGACTTACATGATTGATTGGTTTTATTGAAGGAGACGGTGCTATATTAACTCATAAAAAATCACTATCTATTGTTTTAACACAAAAGGATTCTTCTGTGTTATATCATATTAAGACTGTTTTAGGTTTTGGTATAATTAAAGAATTTAATGGGTATTCGCGATTAATATTTAGGAAGAATTCAGAGATATATTTGATGATTTTATTATTAAATGGAAATCTTGTATTAAATAAACGGAAAGAACAGTTAAAATTGATGATAGATGTTTTTAATAAAAAAAGTTTTAGAAAAGTAGAATGCTTATTCTTAAGATTATCAGATAGAATAAATTTTATAGTTTTTAGTCCTAATATTACATTGAATGATAGTTGATTAGCAGGTTTTACGGATGCTGAAGGATGTTTTAATGTGCTTATTGTAAAAAGAAAAGTAATGAAATCACAATATAATGTTTCTTTAAGATTTATATTAGATCAAAAAGACGAATATATTGTTTTAGAAAATATTCGTAATTTAATAGGATCTGGTAAAGTAAGTAATAGAGGTTTAAAATCAAAAATACTTTTTCGTTATGTTATTCATTCTTTAAAAAATAATAAAAAAGTGATAGATTATTTTAATAAATATTCTCTAAAAACTACAAAACGTTATTCTTTTGAAATTTGAACAAAGATTTATTTCATGTTAAAAAATAAAGAACATTTAAATAAAGAAGGTTTAGATAATATTAGAAATTTACGTACTAATATGAATAAGTTTATAATAGACAATAGAAAAATAGGATCTAAATCTCCGTAACGCAACTTCATATATATATAAGATATATATAAAATTCTTTATATAAATGCAATAATAATAATTAAGATAAAGTCCTAGAAGAATTAATTATAATACTTCTATATATGCATCATATGTACACTGTAGGTTTAGATGCCGATACAAGAGCATACTTCACAGCCGCTACAATGATAATTGCTGTGCCTACAGGGATTAAAATATTTTCTTGATTATTATATTCCTTTAGTAAGAATAATATGATCTATAATTTGTTTATTATTTCAGATTCTATAATAAATAATATAAAAAGAAAACAACTTATATTATTTAATAATGGTTTAAAAATGAATTCTCATCTTTTATTAAATAATTTTAAATCAAAAGAACTAGTTATTTATGGTACGAATTTAGTATCTACTATAAGGTATCCTTATTATACAAAAATATTAAGAAATATGATAGGTATACCGTATAATATAATGAGTCCATTGATTGGTATTATATTATCAGATGGTAGTATAACTATTAATAATAATAGTAAATATAAAGAAAATGCTAAATTTAGATATAAGCAATCAATAAATAAGTTGGAATATGTTCATTTAGTTTTTTCTATAATGTCTCATTATTGTTCATCCTATCCTTATTTTGTGAAAACAAGAGTTAATAGAAAAATTTTCTATGGTGTGGAAGTAGTATCACGAGCTTTACCTTGTTTTTTAGAATTAAGAAATAAATTCTATTTAAATGGTAAAAAAATCGTTCCTTTTGATTTATATGATATATTAACATATGAAGGATTAGCGCATTGAATAATGGGAGATGGTTCCTTTGTCAAAGGGGGTGGTATATATTTACAGACACAATCTTTCACAATAAAAGAATGTGTTTTTATTATGAATGTATTATATATAAAATTTAATATACATACCAGTTTACATTTTCAAAGAAAACAGGCTATTATATATTTAACTGTTAAATCTATAAAAAAAATATATCCTAAGATACATAAATATATTATAAAAAGTATGTTATATAAGTTTGAATATAAATTAAAAATGGAATATATGGAAGAAATAGACAAATTAGGAGCAAACTCGGGAAAAGTCCTTTAATTAGAATAGTAATAATTAAAGGAAAATCGTCGAACTAAGTCATTATTAGGAAACTATAATGTAAAAGCGTAGAGACTAGACGCTCCGTATTTTCTACGTATATTTAAATTTATATGTATATATATTTATGTATATATGAAAATAAAAGGTATAGTCCAAATTTGCCGGTAACGGTTTAGAGCAAAACTCTAATAAAATAAAATTTCTTTTTTATTTTAGAATATAAGCTAACTAAATCTGAAATGATTGAAGGCTGAAAGTTGAGCAACAAGTTATGGTGGAACTTTTGCGTTTAATACACCAATGTTATATGCCTTAGGATTTGTGTTCTTATTCACAGTAGGTGGTTTAACAGGTGTTGTACTAGCTAATGCTAGTTTAGATATCGCATTCCATGATAGAATAAAAAAAGACCCGGAGTATATTAAAAAATTCTGAGTAGGATTAATGGATGGTAATGGAAGTATACAAGTAAATCATTGAAGGGAGAAAAATTTACAGTATAGATTAATTATTAGATTAAAGTTTAATACTTATAATGAAAATATGTTAAAAATAATAAAGAATAATATTGGAGGAAGAGTCGTTAATTCTAAAGATGAATTTATATTATGAATAGTTGATAATAGAAAAGAAATAATTCATATTTTAAAAATATTTGAACAATATCCACCATTAACATCAAGGTTATTCGCTCAATGAATTTTTATGAAAAATTGTTTAATACATAAAGATATAAATTTATACCTCCAAGAAAGAAAAAATAAGTATACATTTAGTTTATTGTTTGATAAAGAAAAAAATTCTTATTATTTTAATGAATGATTATCTGGGTTTATTGAAGCAGAGGGTTGTTTCTCTATTAGGAAAAATAATAATCATTCATTTAGTATAGGACAAAAAAATGAGTATCAAATAATAAATTACATAAGACTACATTTTAATATTAAAAGTAATATTAGATATAAAAAAGATAATTTTTTTGTTATAGAAACATATAGAAAATCTACAATATATAATCTTATTAATCACTGTGATAATTATCCGTTATTAGGTGATAAATATTCATCATTTATTAAGTTTAAAGAAAAGGTCTTATTTTAATTAAGTGTCATGTTGTCATGCCACTAAGAAATATTTGTTATTTCGGTAAAATAATTTTTAGTTAAAAACTAACTTTTTTTGCTAACGGTAGAGGAATAATTAGGGTTATGTGTTAAACCTATACTTCAAGTAATTATTATTATACCGTGAAATAATAATATTATATTATAATATATTATTATTTTGTAGAGACTATACGTGGCAATTGAAATTTTATTAAGTTAAAAAAGTAAATAAGATATAGTCCATATAACACTGACTTATTACGTAGTAGCTCAAATGGGCCTGAACAATATTTGTTCTGCAATTGACTATATGCTGGGAACTATATTTTTAGTTTATTATTTACTATTTATCTTTTTTTATCAATGGTTTAACATAGATGTAAGTGGGAGCTTTAATCTTCTATTAAATAGTAAAAAAAATAATGAAACTGTTTCAATTTTTAAGTGTTGAACGGATATACAATCAGCAGAAAACTGTAAAGGATTCTCAGAGACTATACGTCAATTATCTAATTTTGATAATAAAAAGGATTATGAATTTTTTAGTTGGTTTGCTGGTATTATAGATGGTGATGGTAATTTTGATATGCGAAAAGTAGGATCTGATTTAAAATTAAAAGCTATTAGAATTAAATTACATAATAGGGATGTTAGAATTTTAGCACGAATTCAAAATTATTTGCATATAGGAAAAATCAGATCAGATAAAAATAAACCATATTCAATATACGTTGTTTCAACTAAAAAGGATATGGAATATATTATTAATCAATTAAATGGTTTAATAAGAATTAAGTTAACTGGTTTTATAAAAGCTTGTAAATATTTTAATATAGAGTATAAAGAAGCTGATTATAATATAAAGCCATATGATCCTTATTTTTCAGGTTTAATCGATACGGATGGTAGTATAGTATTTAATTATAATTCTAATAGAATTGAATGTAATTTGGATTTTAAATATAATGAATATACACAAAAATTAGATTTGAGTTCTGTTATCCCTTATTATAAGCCATGTGTATTTTGACGTAAACAAACTAATTCTAAATATAATAGAGAGTATAAATCTATATGTTTTAGATTTCAAACAGTTAAAGGCATGATGCCTTTATATGATTATTTTATGAAGAATAGATTGTATTCAGATTTTAAATTTTATAGAGTAACAAAGATTAATAAGTTTTTATTAATAAGAAATTATAAATATGAACCAAAAGGAAGTGTCGAATTTAAAATTTATTCTGATTTTGTATTAGATTGAATACAATATAAAAATCCATTATGGATGAAAGTACCATTTATTGAAAAAATTAGATAATGAGATAGTCCAATCTAATTTTTGCATTTCCACTACGTATTATCAATGGGAGCAGTATTTGCTCTATTTGCAGCCTGATACTTCTGATCACCTAAAGCAGAAGGTTTAACATATAATGATAGAAAAGGTAAATTACATTTCTGAGGATTGTTTATAGGGGTTAGGGATAAATTAGCTCCTAGTTTAGCTCAGCTAAATAAAATTTTGTTTGATACTAGAAAAAGCTATTTAGTTTTGAAAAATAATTTTTTAAACTATTTTAAGGATTATTATAGTGTAAAATATATATATATTTATTTATATCAATTTAAATTTAATAATTCATTGTTTAAATTTTTTACACTAACAAATAATAATCCTAATGCTCAATTAGTAGAAGTAAAGAATTCAGTAAAAATTATTACTGACATTCATAAAGCTTCTCAGAGACTTAACACAAAAGACATACAATGGTTAATAGGTTTTACTGATGGGGATGGATGCTTAACAATGTATAAAGAAAAAAAATATTTAAATAATTGAAGACATGAATATACTATAGGTTTGGGTATAAAAGATATTAGATTATTATATAAAATAAAAAAAATATTAGGATGCGGTATAATTAGAAAATATAATAATGTAGCTATTTTCCGTGTAAAAAAAATTAAACATTTAATTTATAAAATTATTCCTATTTTTGATGAATATCCTTTATTAACTGATAAAAAACGTTTAATTTATCTTAATTTTAGAAATAGCTTATTGTCCAAAGCATTAACTAATAAAAAAGATATTACTAATAAAGATATTATTTTTATTAATAAATTACTTGATAATACCCCTTATAATTTTTATAATTTATCAATTGAAGATTTATTTAAAAATATTGATAATATTTTTTTCGATAATTGATTAGTAGGTTTTACAGAAGCTGAAGGAAGTTTTTATTTTGTAAAAAAGAATATATCTAGCCCACCGCGTAGTGTACGCGGTGGGTCTAGATTCTACCAACCTATCTTAGATACTAAGGACAGGGAAGTTAATATAGATGATATTTTTCAATCTGAAATACCGTTTAGAGCTGAATTTAGATTATCTCAAAATAATAATTTCTTTTTATTAAATAAGATTAAAGAGAAATTAAAAATATCTAGAAAAGTTAATATACAGACTAAAAGTTCTAATCAATATTATATTGTGGCTGCGTCTACTTTATCTCTTCAAAACGTTATAAATTTTTATACTAATCCCAATATAGTAAAACTTAAAGGTATAAAATATTTACAATTTATACTTTGGTTAAAAGGAATAAAAAATATTATTAGGTACAAAAAAATAAAAATACCTAGTAAATATGGTGGAGATTCTTCTTAAAACTTATTATATTATTGTATGTTAAGATATAGTCCTAACAATTAAGAGATTAATTGCGTACTCATAAATTAATAAAATATAAAGAAATCTTATTTAGATTATATTTTATTAATATAAGTTTCAAAATTATTGTAATTTAACTTTTTTACCTATGCATTTTTTAGGTCTACAAGGTATGCCTAGAAGAATAGTAGATTATCCTGATGCATTCGCAGGATGAAATTTAATAGCTAGTGCTGGATCAATTTTATCTGTTGTAATGACTGCATATTTTATTTCATTGATATGTGATAAATTTGAGGAAGGTAAAGAAGTACCAAGAGATGGTTGAGCTAAAGATGAATATCTTGAAGATATATTAGCTTGAACAGATAATGCTAAATTAAGTAAAAATATAGAATGAAGTGTGGATTCTCCACCTCATTTCCATAGTTTTAATAAATTACCATTACAATCTTAAAGTACTATATTTAAATTATTATATAATAAATATAATTGTTTTCTTTTTTATAAATTTGTTATTTTTTTTTTTTTGAAATCATTAATTTCATTTTTATTTATCAAAAAGAATAATAATTATCATTTAATTGTTTCGAATATTTAAGATATAGGAGAATTAAAAATGGAATAATAATCTTAAGAATGATTTATTTCTTATAAAAATAAAGATATACCTTTAGGAGATTAATTTAAAGGGTAAAATAGTATAGAGCAAAAGATATATAGAATATTAGATGAATTGATAAGTATATAATATATATATATACAATAAAGGTTCGATTCCTTTATCTCCTTTGTGCTAATAGTATCGATTATTGTCATATTATTAGCCGTAACTTCTAGCTTAGAAAGAAATTATAATTACCTAGCAGATTATGTAAAATTAAATCGAATCATTTTCATGAATTTTATCTTAGCAGGGTATATAGCATATAATATTTTAGATATTGATGTTATGTATGATGGAATAGGTATATATGGGGGTGTCTTCGGAGTTACAGTGTTGTCACAAGTTTTTGACATAGTTTTATTAATAACAGGAGCTATTGTTAGTATTCTAACATGTTTTATTCCATATAATTTTAGATTATATGATGATACAGAATTAATGAAATATTTTATGAGTAGTGATTGAGATAAGAAATTATCAGGAGCAGCTGCTTATTTTAAATATTGTTTTAGAAATTCCTATTATGAAAAATTAGTAAGTTATTATCCTTATAATGATAGTAATCAAGAACCAAGTATATATAATAAAATTATTAATATTATAAAAAAAATAACAGAAAAATTACCAGATTATAAATTAAAGACTCCTTATTATTTAGAAAAAAGATTAGTGTATCCGAAATTAGAGGTTAAGGAATATGGTCTTCTTTTAGTATTTACAGTATTAGGAGGTTCTTTATTAATTTCTTCTCAAAATTTAATTTCTCTATATTTATCTTTAGAACTACAAAGTTTTTCATTATATATTTTATCTACATCTCAAATAAGATCTTTTAAGGGTACTAGTGGAGGTTTAAAATATTTCTTATTAGGTGGTTTATCTTCTGGATTTATTTTATTAGGTTGTAGTTTAATATATGCATATACTGGTACATTAAACTTAGAAGATATATTTATGATTTATTCTAATGGTAGTGTTAATTATATACTTGATCCTTGTTTATTAGTATTATTTGCAGGTTTACTATTTAAAGTATCTGCTGCTCCATTCCATAATTGAGCTCCTGATGTTTATTCTGATGTTCCTACATATAGTACTACTTGATTAATTATTATTGCTAAACTCTCAATTTTTATTTTAATGTTGATTCTTGTCCATAATATACATACTGGTATAAATCTTAATAATCTTAGTTCTTTAGATCAGTTTTATATATTAAAGGAAAATTTAAATGACTCGAATATTTATCTTAATTCTGAGTCATTTAATAATGCTAGTTCATTATATACAAATCAAGATATATCTTTTTCTTTTTGAAATATGTCCTATACTAGTTTAGGTTTATGAACTAATATTTTAATATTGTCTGCCTTACTATCTTTAATAATAGGTACTTTATTAGGTATAAGTCAGTCTAGAATAAAAAGACTTTTTGCTTATAGTACAGTTTCACATGTAGGATTCTTATTATTAGCTTTATCTTTAAATACTATATCTGGTATGGATGCTTTTATTTTTTATTTAATTCAATATACTATAAGTAACCTTAATTTATTCTTTATATTGGTTGCTTGAGGCTACTTATATAGTAGATATTTTATTGAAAAAGAATTTGTGCCTATTAGATACTTAAATATAAATCCTTATTCTTGAAAAGATATATATATTGAACCTACTTTATATGATTATGGAGAGTTTATTAAACAAAAATTAGAAGAAGAAAGTTGAAAGCATAATCATTCTTATGATAAAAAAAATCTTAAAATTAATACTGTAAATAATCATTTAGTTGTTAAAGAAAATAATGATTATTATGATTTTGAAACTGAAGATACTGATTGATTATATACTCCTGTTCCTTTTTTAATTAATTTTAAGGGTATGCATACTACTGATCCATTCTTAGCTTTTTGTTTATCTGTTTCTATATTCTCTTTAGCTGGTATTCCTCCTCTGATTGGATTTTTTGCTAAACAACAAGTTTTATTAGCTGCTATTCAATCTGATTATTTCTTTGTTTCCATTATTATTATTTTTACTAGTGTTATCGGTGCTGCTTATTATTTAAGAATAATTAAATATATCTATTTCTATGACGATATTTTTATGCCTTATTATCTTAGTAGTGCTTTTGACATAAAAGAAGGTAGTCATAAAGAAAGAATTTTTTTTGATAATTCTTCAAATAATGAAGAGCTTGTTTCTATGTTACCTAGTAATAGTTTAAGTTTAATTATTGCCTGCTTAACTAATATTTCTTTATTTTTTATTTTAAAACCTTATGTTTTAATAAATGCAGCATTCTTAATAACTATTCCATTATTTCAAATTTAAATGCTGCTCTTCTTTTTTTTTGATTGTTGCCCATTTTTGAATTTGAAATATTAAATATAGTTATATCTTTTGTTATATATTATATTATATTATTACTCTTTCTAGTTTTATTAATGCATTTCATGAAATATAAGGATAACAAAAGAGTGTTGGTGCCTAAAAAGAGATACAAAAAAAATATTTATATTAAAATACGAATGATTTTAGGAGATTTAATATTTAATTTATTAATAATTCTAAACGAGAACATTTTTGATGCTGATTATAATATGGAGTTATATACTACAGATTTAAATGAAAATAGTGTACGTACTATTATATTTGATGATATTAGTGATTTTATAATTTATAATTATACAGAATCTTTAAATAATAATAGCTTAAATTGTTTAGATTTAAGTAAAGATAATGAAGATTTCTCAAATGTAAATCCATTATATCCAGGATATGAAACTTGTGGTGATGATTGTTGTTGTGGAGGAAGCTGTAATTGTTGTGGTCATCAAAATCCTGGTGATTTACCTGAAGGCAAATCATTATCTAAATTTGAAACATTACAATCTGATGTACCAGTATCTTGAGGTTTATACTTCCAAGATGGGGCTAGTCCTTCTGTTGAAGGAATAGTTGACTTACATAATAGAATTATGTTTTATTTAATTGTCATATTATTTGGAGTGTCTTGAGTTTTATTTTCTATTATGTATAATTTCAATAAATCTAATAACAAATTAGTCTATAGATATTTAAATCATGGTACATTAATTGAATTAGTTTGAACTGTGGGTCCAGCTTTAGTTTTAGTTGCTATTGCTTTCCCTAGTTTTAAATTACTTTATTTAATGGATGAAGTAATTGATCCTGCTATGACTGTAAAAGTAACTGGTCAATTTGGCCAGATATTATAAATATTTTTTAATGTAATAAATACTTATAATTCAGGAAAAAATAATTTAAATACTTATTATTTTCGGCAATTTCATACTATTATTTTAAGAGCTAAAAATCGCATTGGTCCTCATAATCAAGACGTTATTTCTTTAATTATTGGTTCTTTGTTAGGAGATGGATATTGTAATAAAAGATTAATGGATGGTTGTAGAATATGTTTTAGACAAAGTATTATACATAAAGAATATTTATTCTGATTACATGATTTCTTATATACAAGAGGTTATTGTTCTAATATAAAACCTAGATTATATATTAGAAGATTAAAAAATTCAAATAAAATTTATACAGGTTAAGAGTTTAATACTTATACATTTATAAGTTTTGATTGAATACATAAAATTTTTTATGATGAAGGTAAAAAAGTAATTAATCCAAGTATAGAAAAGTATATTACTTCTTTATCATTAGCTGTTTGAATAATGGATGATGGAGGATGAATTAAGCATGGAGTAAGAATTAGTGCTAATACTTTTACTTATAGTGAAGTTGAATTATTGACTCAAATTTTCTATAGAAAATTTGGATTAGTAACTACTATTCAGAAACTAACTAAATTGTTTGAAGAAGATAAAGATAAATATTCAATATATATTAAGTCTAGTTCTATTTCATCACTAAGAAAAATAATCCAATCTCATATGGATCCTTCAATGTTATATAAGATTGGATTATAATTTAAATTATTTAAAAATTTTATTAATAATTATTAATAAAATAAATATTTATTAAAAAATATATATAATAGTCATGAAAGTAACATTGGAGAATTTCAATGACTTTCTAAGAATTCTTTAGAATTCTTAAAGATCATAATACTTTAATATATAATATTTTTATTTAAATATTATTTAAATAAAAATATTATTATAAGTATATGTATTTTTGGCGACATGAGTGAATACAGTCAATGATTATATTAAATTAAGGTTAATTATGAATAAATTAAATATAAATTCAAAGACTGTCAGTAAAATGTTAATTTCTAATTTTATTGCAACAGACTGAGTCACTTGTGAATATTTGATCTTAATCAAATGTTTAATATACAGTCGGAGCAAAATTAAAAAAACCTTATATTAATTTTGTTTGCATCAATGATATTGAGAGTATGAATATGCTGATTTTTTAAATGATGATAATGAAGCAATTAATTTCGATTCGTATATGAAGGATGAAGATAGTTTAGAAACAGGTGAACTTAGATTATTAGAAGTTGATAATCCTATAATATTACCTGTTGATACTCATATCCGATTTATTATTACAGGAGCCGATGTTTTACATTCTTGAGCTGTACCTTCTTTAGGTATTAAAGTTGATGCTTGCCCAGGAAGATTAAATCAAGCTTCTGTTATTATAGAAAGAACGGGTCATTTTTATGGTCAATGTTCTGAAATATGCGGTGTACTTCATTCTAGTATGCCTATTAAGGTAGAAGCTGTTGAAGTTGAGAAATTCTTTTCTTGATTATTAGAACAATAATATAATAATATAATAATATAGTTTGTTTAAATAAACTTTTTTTATTAATTTTATTGAGTTATACCTTTTTAGTTTTCTCTATTTAAATAGAGGAGTCAAGAATTTCTTTAAGGTTACAGGAAAAAATTAGTTTAATTATTATAGTAGGAATATAAAAGACTTTTAATGTAAAAATTAATATAACTAATTTAGATTCTACATACTTTTTGTATAGCTATTTTTAGATATACACATTCAAAGAAGGAATAATATCTAAGATTTTTTCTACTTGGCTACTTGGTATGAAAAACTAATAAAAATACTTTTTATATTGTTTTTATATTATTATATTTATATATTAAATTTAAAAGCAAGAAATTAGTTATAAAAAGTATTTTTTATCTAATAATAATTTTTATATTTATTATTTAATATTTTAATACTAATATGATGAATATATTAGTTGAGTTATTTTTAAATAAATTATGTATTTTTTTTTATATTTTTTATTTTTAATATTGATTTATTTTTTTTTTACTTTTTTATATTTATTTTTATATTACTTTTTTCACTATTGTCTTCTTATTTACCAATAATTGAATTTTTGTTGAAAAAGAAACAATAGAAAGGGGATAATGTATCCCCATTTTGAGATGAAAATCGGTGAAGAAAATTAATAAATATTTAAATTGAAAAGTTAGTATTAATATTATTATTATATTTTTATATGAAAATAATAAGATAAGAAAAATAATAATGTCTTTGTTGTTATTGCTTAATGGTAAAGCAGAGCACTGTTAATGCTTGTATATAGGTTCGATTCCTATTAACAACTGATTATTGCAAATAAAAGCAATAATTATTTATCTTTAATTATTAATTAAAGATAAATTTGAATTATTACATTTAATAAATAAATGTAATAATTCAAAATAATGCAAAATAGTATTTGATGATGGTTCCGAGTGAACGCTATCTGGAAGCTTTAATACATGCGAATCGAACGTCTGAGTATGTAAATATAAATATTCTTAATAAACGAATGTATAATGGTATTTAATTAGTATGTGATAATAAATATGTAAGTATTTATTTATTAATTAAATGAAATGGTCTATATTTTTAATGAAAAATTAAAAATATAAAAATTATGTTTAATTACTGTAAAAGGTATATATTAAGAAATAATTATATGAGAAAGGAAGTGGTGAACTGGTGAGTAGAAACAGGAACGTTACCCCAAAATAAGGTTAAATACCTTATGATTGTTATTATGAAGAAATAGTTAATAAATTAATGAAATAAAAACATAAGACTAAAGAAAAGTTTTCGTTTTGGGATAGGCCTGACTTGGGGAGGTAGTAGGAGAGGTAATGGCTCAACTAGCCTGTGAACCGTAGTCGAATTTCTGGAGGAAGGACGACCACATTGGCAATGAGAGAACAGCCTAGCGACGGAACGTTGCCTGCAGTAGGGAATATTGGTCAATGGCCGCAAGGCCGAACCAGCTATCTGGAGGGGTGAAAAAGAACACTTGATGTGTGCTAAATTATATATGGTAAAACCCTAAGGAACGAGAGGATTATGACGGTATCTTATATGTTTTTAACTTAATTCTGGAATTTTTTAATTTTAAGGTTTGCTGAAACATATGTCGCTTTTGGTTTATATTTAGCTACTAAATTTAGCCGAAAGGATATAGTTATTATAATATTAGTTAAATAATATAATCACTGATATTATTTAATTTTTTATTTTTTAACATATATCGAAAATTTATATTTAGTATTATTAGATATAATTGGAAAATATTTAATATATTAAGTTATAAATATAATCGACCTACCTAGTCTTGGCTAAATCACGTGCCAGCAGCCGCGGTAATACGTGAGAGGCAAGCGTTATTCGTCATTAATGGGTCTAAAGGGTAAGTAGGCGGTATAGTTAATCTTTTTATTTATGTTACACCTAAGAGTGGGTTAGATATTACTATACTAGAGTCCAAAGGAGTAACAAATACTACGAGTGGAGTGTATTAATACATAGATACTTGAGGGGTTGCGAAGCGGTGAAAACGTGTTACTATTGAAGACTGACGCTGAGGTACGAAGGCATGGGTATCGATCGGGATTAGAGACCCCAGTAGTCCACGCAGAAAACTATGTATGCTGTTGTGTTCAGAAAATTTATTGGTTGAGAACTTATTCTAATAATATTAATTTATATTTGTATAGTTTATCTATACACAATTATTATTAAATTATTTATCTTATTATATTAATCTTTTTTTAAGTGATATTTATTTTTTTTTTATTGTTTAGTATTAATATTATTTGGATAATTCATACAAAATTTTAGTGCACGTACAAACGAAGGTGTTAAGCATACCACCTGGGAAGTATGGTCGCAAGGCGGAAACCCAAATCATTAGACGGCCCATAGAGACCAGCAGTGAAGCATGTTGTTTAATACGATAACCCGCGTAAAACCTTACCACTTCGTGAATAGATATCGCAAGATTAAAATTTACAGGTGTTGCATGGCTGTCTTCAGTCCGTGTCGCGAGACGTATGGTTAATTCCGATAAAACGGGCGAAATCCCCCTTCTGTCAATACATGTAAAAATTTGACTAATTTAGTTAATTATTGTGTGCTTTTTTTTTAACTCTCCTTTGATACATATTTTGTATATTTTTTGTTAGGTATAAGGATATATAAAAATTAATATTTATTAGTTTTTATGTTCTTTATTCTAATAGAGAGCGGAGTGGGCTTTATGTAATAATTAGCTAAATTAATTTTTTGGTAAATAAGAAGAATAGCCAGATAATGGAATGAGTTATTAATTATTAGATATATTTTTTGTTTTAAAATTATTATTTGATATTATTGATTCATATTTTAATAGGGGACCAAGACAAGTCGTTATGGCCCTAATGAAGTGGGCTATTAGGACGTGCCGCAAGTTTCTTAACAAAGGGAAGCGATGAAAGAAAAGTCGGAGCTAATCCTATAAAATAAGAAAGATTTTACGTACGAATTGTAGCCTGAAACTCGGTTACATGAAGAAGGAATTGCTAGTAATCGTAAATCAGTACGTTACGGTGAATGAAACATCTGGGGTGTACTAACCACTCGTCAGGCGGAGAAAGAAATATGTGCAGGAAGGGCATTATGCTTTGAAACATATTATTGAACTGGACTCTATATTTAATAAATTAAGGTTATATACGTAAATTAGACCTTTTATTTATTTATTTAATCTTAATTTCATTATTTGAATCTATTTCTTTTGAAATATTCATAATTTTTTATTGATTTTTCTTGCAAAACAGGAAAAATTAATATTTTATTATGATTGAAGATTCTTTTTCCTATCTTAGGGTTGGTCACCCTAATTTAGCATTCAATAGAGCGCATATCATGAATAGATGATTTTGAGTTTCATTGTGAAAGTCTTAATGTATGATTTTGATTTCTGTTAAGTCGAAATAAGGTAGTTGTAGGGGAACCTGCAGCTGAAGATTTTTTACATTTTTATTCTCCCTAAGGGAATGATTCTCATTTGGTTTGAGAGATGGGCTGTAGACTCATTGGTTATACCATAGGCGGTTCAATTCCGTCCGTTCTCAATTCGATCTTTTAGATCGAGTACCCTTCTCCTTATTTTTATAACTTTAATCAACTTAAGTTAATTTATTATTATTTTTTTCTTTTTATTTTTATTTCTAATTTATTTATTTATTTTTATTATATTATGTATTTCATTACTGTTATCTTTATATATTATGATGAATAAAAAAATTATTAATAAGGAATAAGTGATTACATCAATTTAATGTAAGATTTTTAAAAACTAAGTTGGTTAAAATACTTTTTAAAAAATCACTCATTAATAATCACTTATCAATTACCACTTATCAATTTTTAGGGGGTGTTTAATAAGGTTTTATTAATAAAAACTTTTATTTTTTATTAATAAAATGTAAGATAAGTGAAGTAAAATATAATCTGGGTCGTAATACATCCTAACTTTTTTATTATGGAATTAGAAATTTTTTTTATATTTTCTGATTTAAAATTTATATTATGTTTTTTATCTGCAGTAGCAGGTGTTTTTGTTATAACAACAAAAAATCCAATAATTTCCGTATTTAATTTAATTGTTTTATATATATTAGTTGCTTTTTATTTAATATACATTGGTATAACATATATTGGTATATCTTATATAGTAGTGTATATTGGAGCTATTGCCATTTTATTTCTATTTGTTATTATGATGATAGATATAGAAGTGGTTAATAGAAAAAATAATAACTACCTACCATTATTACTTTTTCTGTTAGGGGGATTTTTATATTCTTTAAGAGATATTCTTTATAATTTAGGTAATCTAAAAATTATGAGTCTTTTACAATTAAAAGATCATAATTTTATATCTTCTTTTGAACAAGATATTTTATTTAATTCAATATCTTTTTCTGATAATTTAGATTATTTTTATAATTATAATTTATTTTTTGATATATCTAATGATTTATTAGTCAATTATGATACTTCATATTATTATACTATGATTAGACCAAATGAAATAGAACTTAATATGGTTAATACTTCTTTTTTGACTAAAAATGATGTAAATGATAATAATGATATATTAAAAGATCTTCAGATATCTTCTGATTTAGAGAATAATAATTATTTAATTATAATACCTGATTGAGATTCAGCTGTAAGTAGAGTAACACAAATATCAGCTATAGGGGATGTATTATATACTACTTATTATTTCTTTATCTATATAGTAAGTGTTATATTACTATTAGCTATGGTAGGTGCTATAATATTAACTGCTGAAAATAAAGATCAAATTAGAACTGTTACAATTGTAACAAATAAGAATAAATCTAGTAATATTTTATCCCCTATTATATTATTAATAAATAATATGTTAAATTATATTAAGGTTAAAATATATTTAAAAAAAGAGATACATAATAAAATTAAATTAATTTCAAATTCTATTAAGAATTATTTTAAAAATAAAAAGGATTGATTATTTAAGTTAGATAATAAAACTCTATTATCTGTACTTTTACCGTTAAGAAGAGGTAGATCTCAACCCCATATTCAATGATATATAGACTCTGAAAGAGATATATTAGCATTTCAAGGAGATGAAAATGGTAGATTATTAATAGAAGTATTGCGACGAAAAATAAAAGAAAAAGTGTTATTTACTGATTATGGTAGAGAATTCGACAGAAGAATACTAGAAAATATTATATCTAATACGAATAGAGAATTAAGAAGATTAGGTAAGGATTTAGAAATAATAGGTCCTAGACATCCTAGATGACAAAACGAAGTAGGAGATTTAATATTTGAAAGATGTCATGATTATTGAAAAGAATATAGATATCATCTGGATACGGTTCATAATAATGCACATGCTAATTTAATAGAACCTCAGCTTATTAAAAAAGGATATTTATCTGATGAAGATAAGGATTTAATTGTAAAAGTAGCTTGTAGAAAATTAGAATCATTGAATTTTGATGTTAACCCTGATTTACTATATAAAGCTATATATAGAGGTTTTAAATTTAAAAATAAATATCATTTAGATACTATTATTAATATAAATTGAGATCAAGTTGCAATGGTCCATAATAAAAAATATCTAGATCATCCTGATATAAGCGAAAAAGCTAGAGAAGTGGTTACAAAAGCCATTAATGATTATGCTAAAGATTTATTTAAAGTTAGACCAGAACTTCGAAATAATATGGATGCACTGGCAGAAGAAGTGTATAAAGAACAAGATGTTTGGGATTGTATTATAGAAAGTGTATTTAGAAAAGAATTATGAAAAAAAAAAAGACAAAATAAAATTAAAACTGATGAAAATACAATGGAATTAAATAATAATATTAATAATAATGAAACAATAACTAATAAATCTAATATTGAAGATAATATTATTAAAGATATCGCAATAAATAAATTTAATAATAATAATGGAACAAGTGCTATAACAGCTAATAAAAATAATATTACAGAAAAAATCATTAATGAAATAAAAAATAATGAATCTAATAAGAAAGAAAAATTTCTTAATGGAAGTACAACTAATATGTCTAATTCTCATCCTTCCGAAGTAGAGATGAAATCTAATATTTTTCCTCTTCCTACTTCGATTGAAAAATCTAGTAATAATATTGTAACTAATGAAATAATAAGTAATACATCTAATTTTCCACTTAACAATATTCCATGAGAAAAAAAAGTTTTCCCTGATTCACAAGATAAAACTAATGAAATAGGAACTAATTCAATTAATAATAATATAGGAACTAATGAAACAATAACTAATAAATCACATAAAAATATTATTAATAATGAAGAAGAATATATAGCTTTCGTACCAAGAAATGTGAGAAAAAAAAGAAATCTATCTAAAAGTATAACGACTAATAATTCTAATACTGAAGATAATGTGAATAGTGAAATAACTACAAATAATTCTAATAATACTAAGCTTTCATCTCCAATAGATGATTATGTTATAGATGATTTATCATTATCTTCATTTATACAATATATCAATATTAATACTTTTTATTGATTGTTTTGTATTTTAGGTATTATAGGTTATTTAAATATTGGTTTAAAATTATTTCATAATAAATATAATTATGGATGATTTGCAGGTTATTATTTTTACCGTAAAATTTGTTTACTAATAAAAAAATATAATAATAATATAAATATAATCATTTATTTAAAATTATACTCTATTAGAATTTATTTTAAAGATAGTTTTCACTATTACTCTGAATGAGTGAAAACTAAAATTTTTTATGGTATGCAAAAAAAATATAATAAGTATTGAGAACTTAAATTCAATAAGAATACTCTAATATCTATAATGATTCCTTATATGATGTCTGATCAAGTTAATGGTGATAAACAATTACATTTAGCATCTTTAAAGAATAATAATAGTAATTCTAATGAATTAAATATATCAGTAGATTCAATAGTAAGTCAAGAAATTCATAATGTAGTATTAAGAACACCAAGTGCAAATACAGAACTAAACAATGGTATGATGGATATTATTTTAAAGAGAGTGAATAAAAGATTAAGTAGATTAAATTTTGATGAAGATGATCGTTTAATAACTCCTAGACATCCCCATTGACGTCAAGCTTATGGTGATAATTATAAAACAGCATTTGAATGTCTTTGAAATAAAGGAAAATTTCTTGTTGATCAGGCTCATTATGAATCACTACAATTAATAGAGTATAAAATGGATAAAGCTAATTGTATATCTGATAAAGATAAGGATATTATTAGTAGAATAGCTGTTAATAAATTAAGAACAAGGGGGTTTAAAGGTAATGAAGAATTAGTATATAGTGCATTTTATAAACGTTTAGGATTTAATAGTGATACATACGATGCTAAAGCTATTGTAGATTTTAAATGAGAAAATTCACCTGCTGGTGGTGTTTTTCCTTACCATCCTGGTTTATTTAATGATGATCTAAAAAAAAAAATAAAAACTAATCTTACTAGTTATGTAAATGATTATGTACTTGATGAAAAACCCGAACTTAAAAATGATTTAAAGGCTATTGAAAAAGAATTAGAAACTGATGTTGGACATAAATATATGAGTGAAAGAATAATGCTTGAAAATCTTGAAGCAGAAATAGAACAAAAGGGATTTAAAGATAGTATTAGTGTCAAAATCCTTGATGAAATAAAGCAGCGAATACATGCATCTACTGAAGAAAATAATAGAAAAACTAGTGTTATTTGTGAAATTCTTAACCGAAAAATGACCAGAGATCTAGAAAGAATAGAAGCAGAAGAAGCAGCAAAAGGAAGAGATATATCTAATATTAGAGAAAATTATATAAATCACATTATGAGTGATAATAATGAAACTAGACGTACTAGGACTAATATACCTAATAATGATAATACTGTAAATAGACGTACTAGAACTAATATACCTAATAACGATAATACTGTAAATAGACGAACTAGAACTAATACGTCTAATACTGATAACACTGTAAATAGACGAACTAGAACTAATACGTCTAATACTGATGATACTGTAAATAGACGAACTAGAACTAATACGTCTAATAATGATAATAATATAAATAATGAAGGATCATCTAGTAATTCTACTAATTCTAGATTATCATCTCCAATAGACGAGTATGATATAGATAGTTTATCAATGCATTCATTTACAAATTTTATATATATTGATATTTTTTATTGATCTATTGGTATTTTAGGTCTTATGGGTTATTTATATGGAGGCTTAATAATGTTCCTTAATGAACATAATTATGGATGATTCGTAGGTTATTATCACTATTGTAAAATTAGACAAAAAATAATATATAAAAAGAATAATAATCATTATCCTTTATTAGGATTCATCCCTTTTTCAGATATTATAAAGAATTTGCGTATGCATACTGAAGATATATTAGGTAATTTAACTTATTTTACAATTGTTATTATTTTTATTGGATTATCATTATTATTAATTAATACTTCTTTCTCATTAAGTCTTGAATATTTAGATAAAGGTGGTGGTTTTGAATGTGGATTTACTAGTTTCTTGCAAACACGAGAAAGATTTAATATTATTTTCTATAGAGTTTCTTTATTATTCTTAGTATTTGATTTAGAAATAATTTTAATTTTCCCTTATCCTGCTATATATGAAAAAGATATAAGTACAAGTAAAAATAATGTTCTTGCTTTTTTATATATTTTAGTAATAGGATTTATTTTTGAATTAAAAGAAGGGGCATTGGATATAGTTAAACCTGCAAAATCTACTGTAGTTAAAGTAGAATAAATCCTTTTATTTATATTTATTATTAATAAATATTAAAAATTAAATATAAATCATTATTTTTTTTGTTATATTAATTATATTAATTTATATTTATTAGGATGTTTAACAAAAAATTGTTTTTTTTTTTGATTAAAAGTCCATTTATTGTGTTATGTAATAAAGAAAGTGTAAATTATTTTCTTTATTTTGATTATAGAGTGCTTATTTAAATATTAATTAAATTTTACAAATAATTGATTTTTAAATTATAATCAATATTTGATTATAATAAATAAGTAATTTTATAATGAAAAAAATATTTTTTTTTATAAAAATTAATATACAAATATAAAAATGTTACGTTATTTTAATATTTTAGAGGTTTTAGTAGTATTAGTACCAATTTTAATGACAGTAGCTTTTGTTACTATTGCGGAAAGAAAAATAATGGCTTCAATGCAACGGCGATGTGGTCCTAATGCTGTAGGTATATGAGGTACATTACAACCATCAATTTGCAGGTGGTTTTAAAATAAGACTAAATGCTGGAATAATTAATTATTATTCTTAATATAAATACATATAGGATTATGATTAATCAATCAGCAGAAAATTATAAATAGATATTTTATACTTTTTCTCAACGACCACACGTCTTACATATAAATTAGAATAGTTTATATGATGATATGGTCTATATTAAATATTAAATAATTTAGTAATAATGATAGATTGCAAAACTTAAATATTCTTCGTTTATATATTTAAATAATGATTGGTTAATAAAAAGTAAAAGAGAGTTGAATAAAGTAATTAGTTTTAGTACAGTGAGTAAAGGTAATATTATTGATTTTAAGGAAGAAAAAGAATTAATAAAGTTTGTTTTGAAAAATCATTCTTGAACTCACATAAAGAAATATAAAAAATATATTAGTAAAGATCATTGTAGAGATGTTATTAAAAATCATTATATCTATCAGAAAAAGTGAAATAATATATCAAGTATATATAAGATAACATATTTACCTAATAAGTTATTTACTTATTATGGATCTTATAAAAATATAGGAACAAGATTTAAATATCATTATTATAATAGTAAATATCATAATAATTTTTTAGGTTTTTTTAAAAAAGTTTTTGGTTGACATTCTTTTTTTATTACTTTGATAGAATAATGTATTTCGAAGATAAATTAAAAGTAAGAGAAGATTGATATTTACAGAAATATATACCTTTATTAAATTATTTGACTTTCTCTTATAGAAATCCTAGAAATATATAAATAGTATCACCTATCACTAAAATAAAAATAGGTAGATCTTTAGAGGGTAAAAGAATGAATTTTGAAACAAGAGAAACAAAGAGTCTAGTTAAATCTGATTCTAACAATTTTTATTTTGAAAAAAAATTATACCCTTCTACTATATTAACTACTCATTTAGCTAAAGGTAAACAAATTTATGTTTATAAAGAAAGTTATTTATCTTTAGTTAATAACGCTCCTTTTACTGTTATAAGAGAAGCAACGAAGAATTTACTTATTAATCCTGGTACTTTAATTAAGAAATTAGATTCAGGAAAACCTTTTAAAGGCTATTATTATTATTACTGTAAAGCATTAAAATTTTAATGAGATTATTTTATATTTATTTATATGTTGCAGATGCTTTAAAATTGTTAGTTAAGGAAATAATTATACCTAGACAATCTAATAAAGTATTATTTGTTATAGGACCATGTATAACATTAGTATTTGCATTATTAGGATGAGCAATTATTCCATTTGGGGAAGGTTTGGCTATATTTGATTATGATTTAGGTGTATTTTTTGCTTTAGCAGTATCATCTATTGGTTCTTATGGTATATTAATATCAGGATGAGCTGCTAATTCAAAATATGCCTTTATGGGAGCAATAAGATCTACAGCTCAATTATTATCTTATGAATTAGTATTTTCTTCTATAGTATTAATATTAATAATATTTTCTGGTTCATTTAGTTTGACATATATTGTTGAATGTCAACAAGCTATATGAAATATATTCCCATTATTACCAATAGCTCTAATGTTCTTTATAGCTATATTAGCTGAAACTAATAGACCTCCATTTGATTTACCTGAGGCTGAACTCGGTCATTTAACATTAGGTACCTGTTAATTCTTTAATTTATTTATAGATTAATATGGGTTTGTTATCTAAAGATCACTATATGCTGGAAACTCATAAATTTATGATTATCAGCAGGAAACGAAATAATTATTTTTAATTAAAGTAGGATCTGCAGAGACTTTACGTGATCTAATTTCTTCTAAAAAAAGAAACTAAAGATAAAGTCCACGTTTTTCTAATTTCGAAAAGAAAGAGAATATAAAGAAAAAATTATATCGATAATAAATAGTTTAAAAATAATCCTTAAGGATTATTTTTAAATTATCACTTATGAGTTTATCATAAAAAACATAATTATTTTATGTTTTTTTTCTTTTTATTTAATAGTTATTAGAAAAATATTATTAATATAGGAGTCCGAATTAGTAGCTGGGTTTATGACTGAACATGGTGCTTCTGTTTTCGTTTTCTTCTTTTTAGGAGAATACTCATCTTTAATTTTAATGTCTAGTTTTATGTCTATATTTTTTTTAGGAGGACATCATTGTCCTGATTTACATAGAATTATAATAGATCCATTTATTCATCTATATTATTTTTTAGAAAGAGATTTATCTCCTTTCTTAATTGAATTATATGAAAATGTTGTAAATTATAATTCTAATATAATTACTTCTAATAAAAATAGTAATATATTAGTAATACCTGAAGGTATACAAAATAATTATATGACTCAATTTAGTAGTAGAGATACTATGTTTGAATTTATTAATATTCTAATAGATAGAATACAAGGTGCATATATTTTAGGATTTAAAATAATTATTGTTGTATTTTTTTATATTTGAGTAAGAGCTTCTTTCCCTAGATTAAGATATGATCAATTAATGTCTTTATGTTGAAAAGAATTGTTACCTCTTGTATTCGCTTATATTATATTTACTATTTGTTTATTTTATACATTCGATATGATGCCGTTTGGTACTTCTTTTTAAATGATATACATATGTTTAAATATTTTCTGATACTTGATAATATATTTTTCAGTTTTTTTACTTTTATGTATTATTTTTTATTAGAATATTTATCCTTCCTTTAATTAGCTTAATATAAAGCATTTTTTATTTATATTTTATAAATTAAAAAGGATGTAGGTTTAATTTCTACATTAAAGTATAATTAATTCTTCTTACCTTTAATTAGCTTAATAAAAAAGCATTTTTGTTTATATTAATTTAAGTTTGAAATATTGTAGCGATATATGCTACATTAAAGTATATTTTATTTAATATTATAAGTTTTTTTTTTCATTAAAATTTTAATCAATTTATATTATAATATATTGATATATACTTATATAAAGCTATATATAATATAATTATATATTTTTTATATTCTTAATTATAGTTTCTTACTCTCCCTACCCTTTTTACTTTTAGGGGGGAGGGGGTATGAGTAATTTATTATTATTGATATATTAAATATTGAGTTATTTCTTAATTTTTATCTTTTTTTTTTATTGTATTATTTTTACGTAGAAATAATTTACTTTGTTTATTTTTTTAATTAATAAGATTATTAATATGAATAATAATTATTTAAATTTTGATGGTTTAAATTTTAATATAAATAATACATATAACATTATGTCATCTCCTATGGACCAATTTGAAATTAAACCTTTTTTTGGTAATTTTTTAGGATTAAATTATACACCAGTAGGTTTATTAACTAATATTATGGTTTATATTGGATTAGTTGTAGGATTTACATTAATTTTTTATATTTATGGTACATTTAAGGAAAATATAAAAATTAATGGTTGATCTTTTAGTGCTGAAGCTATATATTTCACAATTTATAATATGGTATTAAGCCAAATAGGATCAGTAGTAGGTTTATTCTTTTTTGTATTTATTTTCGTTTTATTCATTTATATTTTATTTAGTAATTTAATGGGTTTAATACCTTATAATTTTGCTACTACTGCTCATTTAGTAAGTACTTTATCTATGAGTTCTAGTATTTGATTTGGTGTTACTATTATTGGTTTAATTTTACATGCATTAAGATTCTTTACATTATTCTCACCTGAAGGTACTCCTTTAATGTTAGTTCCTTTATTAGCTTTAATAGAATTAATTTCATATATTGCTAAAGGTTTAAGTTTAGGTATTCGATTAGGTGCTAATTTAATATCTGGACACTTACTATTATTAATATTAGCAGGTTTCGGATTTTTAGGTTTAACTGCTACTATGAGTATTAAATTAACAGGTGGTCCTATTGCTATAGCATTAATTACTGCTATCTCTGGATTAGAATTAGCTATAGCAGGTATACAGAGTTATGTATATAGTATTTTAACTTCTTCATATATTAAAGATTCTGTAAGTTTACATTAATAATTAAATATAATTTATAATAAATATAAAATACTTATTTTTTGTTTTAAACTTATTTACCTCCCCCAGGAGGAACTTATTTCTATTTATACTTTTTTTACTTTAAATATTAAATTAATAAAATATGTTTAATTTGCTAGGAAATTTCTTACTATTTATACTCTCATTGACAAAATTAGGTATAATGGAAAATCTAAAATAAATGATTTAGTGTAATAATATTTAAATAAATTTTGTTCTAAGTTTTAAGAAAATAAGATATTTTAGTATATATGAAAAAAGGCAGAATTAAATCATTTTTTAGTTAAATTAGTTGTAACGTGACTTAGTTTATTAATTTCTAGTTGTTTCTTATTCTTGCTATTATTATTTAATAGAATAGAATTAAATATATTATTAATATAAACATTATTTTATATTATATTTATATAATTTTTCTTGTTGTTATAAAAAATATACGTATATTAAAGAAGTATAATTACATTTTTTATAAATATTAATTAAATATTATTAATATTTAATTAATATTTATAAATATAAATTAATATGTATAATATTGTTGTTATTATATATATATATATATATATATATATATGTAATATGTATGACTTATATCTAATCTTTATTTGCTATGAGGATTATTAGTATAAAAGAGTTAAATAATCATGAGAATATTAAAAAAAAGTCCTGTGTTGACAATATTTAACAGTTATTTAGTAGATAGTCCACAACCATCAACACTTTCATATTTATGAAATTTTGGTAGTTTGCTTGGATTATGTTTAGTAAGTCAAATAGTTAGTGGAATCTTGCTAGCAATGCATTATCTAGGTTCAGCTAGTTTTGCATTTTTATCTGTAGAACACATCATGCGGGATGTGAATGATGGTTGATTAATTAGAATGGTACATGCAAATATTGCGTCCTTTTTTTTTATATGTGTTTATTTACATATAAGTAGAGGATTATATTATGGTAGCTACAGATCACCTAGAATTGGGGTTTGAGTAATAGGTACTATTATTTTCTTCTTAATGATGGCTACAAATAATCAGTGGCTAAGATATGTTAATTAATATTAAATATATAAATTTATATAATATTTCTTCTAAATTACCTTTCAATAAACCTAGAACTAAAGCTATATATAGAGTAGGATCGCACAATATTGACGTGTTATCTGTATTAATTTGTGGTATGTTAGGTGATTGGTGAGTTGATAAGTTGAATAATCAATCAGGTATAAGTGTTCGTTTTAATATAGAACAATTAATATCTAATTCAGCTTATATTTATTATTTAACTAATTTGTTTTTTAATTGAGGATAGTGTTCTTATATTGTTCCTAAGTTAGTAAAAAAAAGTAATATTGAAATAAATAATATAAATTCAGTAAAATTAAGTCAAAGGTTTAATTATAGATTAACGTTATTTACTTTCTCTAGTTTATCTTGAATATATGATTCCTTTTATGAAAAAAAGAATGGTATATTGGTGAAAAAGGTCCCTATAGGGATCGAAAAATATATAACACTAATAAGTTTAGCACATTGATTAATGCAAGATGGATATAGACAAAATAAGCAAGGAATATATATAACTACTCATTCTTTTACTTATGAAGATTGTTTATTTTTATCAGGAATAATATCTAGAAAATATAAATTAAAATCTTCACTAATTAAATCTGGATTTAAAAACCAATGAAGGATATCAATATGAAAGGAATCTATGCCTACTTTAGTAAACATAGTAAAACCATATATTATAGACGAAATGAAATATAAATTTTTGGGGTATATTTAATATTAATTTAAATAATATAATCCTACTATATTTGTTGTATAAGCAATATAAATTTAAAATTATACACTATATAACGATATGTTATATATTATAGTAGTATACTTTAAAGTATAAGATATGAGAATATCTGGTGATGTTAGTGAAAAAGGTTAAATGATTATTTATTATTAAGACCTACGGTTAAATGCAGGATCGTTACAGACTGGGTCACTAATGGGTATCTGAAATGATGCTTTATGTACAGTCGAAATATTTAAATAATGTATTTACATTATTTAAATATAGACAGCTTTCTTAGGGTATGTATTGCCCTATGGTCAAATGTCCCTGTGGGGAGCAACAGTAATTACAAATCTATTATCAGCTATTCCTTGATTAGGAAAATCACTTGTTGAGTCAATTAAAAAAATAGATAATAAAAAAATTATTTTATTCTTTTTATTATCTGTGGATTTCGGCTCCTTAAAACAGTAATGTTTTAGAGGCAAATAGGGTGAATTGCAAGGAACTCTTAAAAAAATAGAAAATTTGCAGCGAAGCTTAATATGATATATAAATTTTTAGTATTAAGAACGTTCAACGACTAACGAGTGAGTTATATCAAGAATAATCTCGACACGAGTACCCTACAACCAAATTATTTAAATTTATTAATTAAAAATAAAAATAATTTGGCTGAAGACATAGTCTAACCATTATCGTGAGATAATGAAGATAAATATAAACAATTTATCAATAATATTTTTGTCGTATGAGGTGGCTTATGTATGTTAGGAACAACTAAAGAGCCTAATAAAAATATTAAGATAAATATTTTTATTATATTAATAATCCTGTTATTTGCTGGAATATCTTGTAATAATATTAATTTTATTGAATACGTATTTTCTTGTTATATTAAATACGTAAAAATGTCAATAAATATAAGACAATCAGCAGAAATATTAATATCTAAATATTTGACTTTATTAAGGATAAGTATTTCTCATAGAAATTTATCAGATATGAGTATTTCTAATAAATATTTATCAAATATTAGTATTTCTCAGAGACTAGAGTCAGGAAATTTTATATATCCATATTTGGTTGGTTTAATAGAGGGAAATGGCTGATTTTCAGTATCAAAAAAAGGTAAATATATTATGTATGAATTAGGTATAGAATTATCTATAAGAGATGTTCAATTAGTATATAAAATTAAAGAACTATTAGGTGTAGGTACTATATTGTTTAGACATAAAGAGAGAGTTAAAGAAGAAAATTTAAAAAATATAAATATTTTATCTAAAAAAGATAAAAAAATGGTAATATATAGAATAAGAAATAAATTACATTTAATAGAAAATATTATTCCTATTTTTGATAAATATCCTTTTTTAACTAATAAACAATATGATTATATTAGATTTAGAACTCTTTTATTATCTAATGTAATTTATAGTGATGAATTAAATAATTATATTAAACCTAATATCCCCGTGAATACTATAGAGTCTATAATAAGTGTTTCTTATTTTCCTGCGTGATTAGTGGGTTTTATAGAAGCAAAGTCTTCTTTTAGTATATATAAACCTTTAAGTAGTTCTTCTTATATAGCTAGTTTTGAAATTAGTCAAACTAATGGGGATATAATTTTATTAGCTATAAAAAAATATTTAAAGTTAGTTTCTAATGTGACAGTAGGTATAACAAATAATTATAATATAAAAGTATCTAATATAAGGGGTATAGAAAATATAATTAAATTTATGAGTAAAGCTCCTTTAAAGTTATTAGGATATAAAAAATTACAATATATCATTTGACTAAAAAAATTAAAACAAATACCTAGATATAATAATAAGATAAATATTCCTTCAAATTATTAAATAAGAATATAAAATTATAATATAGTCCGAACAATATAATGAGATATTGAGTGTAATGAGAGTATTTAATTTATACAAAATTTTTATATTAGACTAAATTAAATATGGGATTACCAACAAATTTGTTCCGTTAGTTCAGCTACAATTAATAGATTTTTCTCATTACATTTTACATTACCATTCATATTAGCTGCCTTAGTAGCTGGTCATATGTTATACTTACATGTAAGTGGATCATCTAATCCTATGGGTACAACAGGTAATGCAGATAGAACTGCATTTCATCCTTATTTTTCATTCAAAGATATAGTAACTGTATTTTTATTCTTTATAATTTTTACAGGAATAATATTCTATTTTCCTGACAAATTAGGTCACAGTGATAATTATATAGAAGCTAATTCAATGCAAACACCACCATCGATTGTTCCTGAGTGATATTTATTACCTTTTTATGCTATATTAAGATCTATTCCTAATAAATTATTAGGAGTAATCAGTATGTTTATTGCTATACTAATATTATTAGTACTGCCATTTACTGATACAAGTAATATAAAAGGAAGTAGCTATAAACCATTATTTACAATTGCATTTTGAGTGTTTGCCTTTAATTTCTTATTATTAATGTGATTAGGTAGCTGTCATGTAGAACCACCATTTATAATAGCTGGACAATTTGCAACTGCTTATTATTTTGCACATTTCATATTAATTATACCTATTTTAGGTATAATTGATAATATTATAAGTCTATTAGGTTTATCTTGAAATGCTTCTTTATTTAGTAATCAAAAGAAAGCTTAAACTATAATAAATGATTATTAGTTATATATTTAAAGAAAAGAAAAATAAAGAGAATTAATTTAGAAATAAATATATATTTTTATACTTCTGTTTTTAGTTTTTTCTCTCTATATCGGCATAGTTTAAGCGGTTAAAACGGTTGTCTCATATACAGCAGCTAAAGGTTCGATTCCTTTTACCGATATATTAAAATTAAATTTTATATATGGTAAAAAATAAATACAATAAAATTAACAGGCCTTATCGTCTAATGGCTAAGACACAGCGCCTTCAATGCTGTTATACGGGTTCGAGACCCGTTAAGGCTAAATAAATTTTTATGACTCTTTATTTTTTTTATAATAATATTGTCATTTTGCCTATTTCGCTTAATTGGTAAAGTCCCTGTTTTGTAATCAGGCTATGGCGGTTCGAGTCCGTCAGTAGGTAGAAGAAAAAGTAATATTATCTATTATATTATTTTTTTAGATAAGTATTATATTATTATTTATTTTATATAGGGCTATAGCTTAACGGTTAAAGCTTGCCACTCATAATGGTATGATATAGGTTCGATTCCTTTTAGCCCTAATAGAAAGAAAAAAAAAATATTTGTTTTCTTTTTTACCTACGTGCTGGAATTGGTAGACGGGGCAGGCTTAAGACTTGCTATTTTTATATGTAAGGGTTCAAGTCCCTTCGTAGGTAATAAATAGTAAATACATAGAATATTTAATAATATATATATTATATATATATATAAATAATATAAATAAATTGAAAATATCAATTTTTATTTATATTAAATATAATCAATAAATTGAAATTCGAACATAAAAATAAGGGCTCTTTTGTTTATTAATAATAAGGGTATATATTAATAGTATTAAATAGTATAATTTAAATTTATTTATATATTATTAATTTTTAATTTTACGGATAGCAGCACAAACTGGTAGTGCGTCTGCTTTGGGAGTAGGAGGCTGTTGGTTCGAATCCAACCTATCCGAATTGTCTTCGTTAATACGTAGACAATGCTGTTTTTCTATTAAATTAGCTGCCTACAGTATTAAAATAAAAACTTAATATTAAAAATAAATTTTTCTATTTACATAATAGATTTATATAGTTTTATTTGTTCCCTATAGTTAAATTAAAAAATTTTATTAATTTACTTTTGTTAATATTGAAAATTGTCGTTTTTCAATATTAGATATAGTAATAATGTAAACATTGAAATACTGTTATGTTTATATAAAATATGTTCGATATATTATATTGTAAAACAATTAAAAAATAGTTATTTTACAATATAATTGTTTATACTTAATAAATAATATAAGTATAATGAAAAATTTTTATTTAGTAATATAAGGAGTATATATGAATAAATTACTTTAGGTATATATTATATTAATTATAATAATATTTTTATTAACTTAAAAAAAATAATAATGTTTAGTTTCATGACTAATAATATTTTATCAAATAGAAGAAAATATTTTTATATTATTAATAAAAATATTTATACTAAATCAGAGGGAGTTGGTGTTTTACCTAGTCATCCTTATCATTTAGTTGATCAATCACCTTGACCTTTAGCTTTATCAGGTGTATTATTATCATTAACAATATCTGCTGTATTATCTTTTCATGGTTATCCTATGGGAGAATTCTTATTATTATGCTCATTTATATTATTAAATTGAGGAATGGCATTATGATTTAAAGATATAATTACAGAGTCAAGTTTTTTAGGAGCTCATACAGATAAGGTACAAAAAGGTATATCATTAGGTGTTGTGTTATTCATAATAAGTGAAGTATTTTTTTTTCTTAGTATTTTTTGAGCATACTTTCATTCTTCATTAGCACCAGCAATAGAAATAGGATCTGAATGACCTCCTAAAGGTATAGAACCAGTGAATGCATCAGAAGTTCCTACAGCTAATACGGTTTTGTTATTATCTTCTGGTTCTGCTGTTACTGTTACTCATCATTCTTTGGTTGATCGATTAATTGATTGAGCAAACAGAGGATCTGTAGCTACAATAGTAATGGCAGTTTTTTTTACAGTTTTGCAAGGGATGGAATATTTCAGCGTTTCATATACAATAACTGACAGTGTATTTGGATCTACTTTTTACATGGGTACTGGCTTAATTTTAGGCCCTATTATGATTTCTATTTATAATAATCTAATTTCTAAATTAAAAAAACGAAATATATATACAGTAAATAATTCAACGAGGAGATTCATTAAATAATGAGAAGATATCATCACATTGAGTTACTGGTTTTGCTGATGGAGAATCTTCTTTTGTAATAAGAATAACTAGAGATGTTTCTAGAAAACAACCTTGGCGAATCAAACCAATTTTTTCTATAGAATTACATATTAAAGATTTATATCTACTTGAAAAAATACAAAATTTTTTTCAGGTTGGAAAAATAATAACTAGAAAGCGTAAAGATAAACTTTCTGTTATTTATTCTGTACAATCTATTAAGGATATAAATAGTGTTATTATTCCTCATTTTCTTAATTATCCTCTTTTAACTAAAAAACGAATAGATTTTGAACTTTTCTTATTAGCTTTAGATTTGATCAATAAAAAAGATCACTTGAATATAGAAGGAATTAAAAAAATTATTAATATTAGAGCTGCTATGAATAAAAAATTAATAAATAAATTAAATAAATATTTTTCTGATATTGTTCCTTTAAAAATTCCTTTTGTTTATAATGATGAAATTAAAGATCCTTATTGATTATTAGGATTTGTGGATGCTGAAGGTTGTTTTTACATCAAACCTATTAAAATTAAATCTAATATTGTTAACTTTTCTTTAGTTTTTATTATATCTCAACATTCTAGGGATTTATTATTAATGAATAAAATAATAAAATATTTACAATGTGGATTAGTAGAATTACCTAGTTTAAGAAAGGAAGTAAGATTCGTAGTTTATAAATATAGTGATCATTTAGATAAAATTATTCCTTTTTTTTCTAAATATAAATTATTAAGTTGTAAACGTTTAGATTTTAATGATTTTTATAAAGTATTTAATATTATAAAAGAAAAAAAGAGAAATAAGTTAAATGAGGAAGATATTCTAAAAATTCAATTTATTAAATTAAATATGAATAAAAATAGAAAAACTTATACTGAATAAATATAGAATGTAATATAATATAATGGTGAATTTATTATATCATTTATTGTATTATTTTTTAAATAGGATATAAAAATTATATCATAATATATTATAATATATTATGATATAATTTAAAATAAATAGAAAATTTAATAGAAAAGAGGGTTAATTGCAAGAAAATCTTAATTAGTTATTTAAGTATATTAATTATGACAATTTGCAGCGAAGTTTAATTCGGTATATTATTGTAATTATGATTTACGATAAATGAATTAAAAACGTTCAACGACTAATGAGTGAGTTATACCAACAATAATCTCGACACGAATACCCTCCAGTTCAAGAAGTTAATTTCTTGAGTTGATAACATAGTCTGAGCCATATTGTGAAATATGGAAATAAGAGATAAAGAGCTCTTATGTTAACAAATCTGTTCATGGGTAAATATTTTGTTGCCCCTACTTTTAATAATATTGTTTAATATAAACACATTATTGTTTAATTTATATAAAAATATAATATTCTATCTGGAAAAAGATAATAATGTTAGTATTGTTCGTTTAGTTCTATTAGATAAAAATAATAATAATTTCGAATTAAATAAAAATTTTATTGAATGATTTGTAGGTTTTACTGATGCTGAAGGTAATTTTTCAATAACATTAAAAGAAAATAAAAATATAAATATATGTAATAGTATATTAAGAAATTTACATAATAAAAAAGATAATAATAATACTATTTCTCAATATACAAATTTAACTTTCCAAATAGGGTTACATGTAGCTAATTTAGATACTTTAGAATATATTAAAAGAGAATTAAAATGTGGAAATATTAGTATATCTAAAAATCGTTGTAATTATTATGTTAGTGACTATCAATCTATTAAAAATATAATAATACTTATATTTGATTTTTTTCATCTAAATAGTTCTAAATATTCTCAATATATTGTATTTAAAGATGTAGAAGAATTAATATTAATAAATTCCGTAGATCATAACAAAATTGTCGTTATAAATACAATTAGTAATAATGAATTTGTTTATAATAATATTTTTGAAACATCTATAATCATAAAAATAAGTAAAAATAAGATAATATCTATATTAGATACTGGATTAGTATATAAAAATTATATTATATATATACATATAAATAATATTAAATAAAAGTAGAAAATAGGGTGAATTGCAAAGAACTCTTCTTAAAATCTTAAAAGAACTTTTCTTAGTGAAGACAATTTGCAACGAAGCTTATTACGGTATTTAAATAATAATTTATATTATTATTTAATGTAATAAGAACGTTCAACGACTAATGAGTAAGTTATACCAACAATAATCTCGACACGAGTGCCCTACAATAAATTATTTTTAAATTATTTTTAAATTATTTTAATTTATTGAAGACATAGTCTGAACCATATTGTGAAATATGGAAACAAATTTTAAATGAATTTGTGATAACAAAATTGTACATGTAATAATAGGAACGCTTTTTCTTTTGGTCGGTGCTATACGAATTTATGCTTATCAGGTAACAAATACTCATCATGTTGGGGTGGAATCTGGAATATTATATTGACACTTTGTAGATATAGTATGATTATTCCTTTTTGGGGCTGTTTACTTCTGAGGGGGGCAAGCATAAATTCGTATATTTTAAAATTATTTAAATATATATACAAGTTTCTTTATATTATTTTATCCCATTTATTTTACTATGATGAAAAATCATATAAATGTAGTAGTTTTTATCCTTTTGCTATATTATTAGCTAATGAGTCTTATAATAATAAGGGACAGATATATAAAGATAAATTTACAGATATTTTAGAAAATAATTCTGACATAGTATTAAATTCTAAGTCTATATGAGTAGTGTTTTTAGTGTCATTCTGTTTACTTATATTAACTATATTTACTATTTTTTCTATATATAGCAGTTTAGCAACAATTAAATTATTTATTGAAAATATTTTACATCATAAATTTATGATATATATATTAAAAAATAAAAAATGATTTTATTTATTTTTCTTTACATTTTATATTATTTTACTCCATTTTGTAATCACTAATTTATATAGATTATATATTTTTATAGATAGAATAATTAAATACAATTTTTATAATTATAAAGAATTGATTAATATAAGTCCATTGTTGATTGTAACAATTGTATTTTATTCCAATATAATAATATGATTAAATATATATAATAAAAAAAAAGAAACAGAACATTACAGTAAAGTATATATAACTATAGCAATATTTTTATTTATTATGTTAATCTTTTGAATTAGTGTATTATTAGGTTATAACTATCAATATAATAGTTTTTATATGTTAATATTAACATTTATTTTATCTATATGTAATAAAATTAATATATTATTCCATTTAGATTTTATAAATTTAAAAATTTTTTGATTTAAATGTCGTATTCCTATGTATTGATTTAAACATATCAACTTACATAGAATATCTGGCGGTGTAGGAGCTATAATTGGAAAAGTTGATAATTCAATATATGATTTAAATGTGGACTCCAATATAGATAATAGAACAAGACAAGGAATAGAGTATAATAAAAGAAAATCACCAGAAGAGTTAGAAAATAATATAGTAAAAAAACAGAAACAAAGTCATTCAAATAAAAAAATAAGACATTTCACGCTTGATGAATATAAGATCAATTTTCTGAGATCTCGCAATGTTGATCCTTTTCCTGTTGCACCTTGAATTGAGGATAGAAATAATCCATATTATTGATATGTAAATTCAAAGTGACATACTAATCAGACATTTTTTTATGATAAGAGGTGTCATATTATTTATAGAGATAGATGAAATTTTGTTCCATATAGTGTACGTCTTTATCATCCTTTTTTTAAACAATCAATGGCTATGCATATAGACGAATATATCCCGCATACTCAAACTCATAGCTGGCTCAATGAAATGTTTATATTTGAAATAGGTAAAGATATTAAATTAATTAAATATTTATTAGTAAGCTTGGCTAATGATATTTATACTAGAACTCAAATAGTAGATTGGGATTGTAAACCTCATAATTATGAAATGGTTAAATGAAATGCATTATTAGATCAACGTAGATTATTCTCTTGTCCTGTTTATAATGAAGAAACTGATGTATTTGAAAAAAAAATATTTAATTTTAATAGAAAAGGTCAAGGTGGACATATTCCACTTTATTATTCAATATGCATGAAATTAGAAGCATCTTTATTATTATTGGAACAAGGTAAATTAAAATTGTGTAATGATCTAGATTTGAAAAGTAGAAAAGTATATAATAAGGATATTAATGAATATTTAGAAGTACTTAATTCTAAACTACAGTATATCACTTTAAAAGAGAGTGTAGAGAATGCTAAGAATGATGTAAAGGAGTTAAGATATAGAAAAGATGATTTTTTCGGACTATATAATGGATTTAATAGTCAGACAGAAGCTTATACTAATAAATTACTTTATGAAATTATCACAGATATAAATAATTTAAAAATGGAATTAATAAATGAAATAAATGAGCAAAGAACAAATGGAAAACTACAAGAAAAAGAAAATTTAATTAATACATTATCAAGTTTATCTGATCATTTGTGTATAATACTGAAAGAAAAATATCATACTCATTTAAGTCATATGTTTAAGGAAGCAAACGTTAATTGTATACCTAGTACTAAAAAATTAGATTTATTGCTTAATATGAATTCAAATGATAAAAATGTTAAAACTATAATTCAGCATATTAATAAAAAACACCCTAATTTAAAATCTGTTTTTGAACCAAATAACATAGATCTGGAATTATTAGATTAATAAAGGATAATATATATATAGTGAGTAAAAGAATAATAATATTAATAATTATATATATAATAAACTATTAATCCTACTTTTTTTTTTCAATAAATATGTAATGTGAACTATAATAGTATTATTTTCAAATTGAATTTAGTATAAAAATTTAAAATTTTAAATGGTTATTTTCCATGATGAATATGGTTTAAAGGTAGAACTATTACTTGTGGCGTAATCGGTCCGGGTTCAATTCCTGGTATTCATCCATACTATCCTAATTTATTTTATTTTTAATGCTTAAATAAATAATCTTTATAAAAAGTATTATTTTATATATGAGAATTATTAAATAATTAATAAGTAATTCCATATATATATATTAAAGTAGTTTATCATTACAATATAACCTGTCAGTTGTTAGACTATAGTCTAACAACTAATATTTTATATTATCTTAAGGAAATAAAAGGTACAGTATTTATAATAAATACTTTATCTTCTAAATTGAATAAAAAAGATGATAATTATAAATTATTCTTATATTTAGCAGCAATTTATTAATATAAGATAAAATAATAAACTTTTGATTCAAATATGACAATAATTATTAATTAAATATGTTAGTACAAGCAGCAAAAATTATAGGATCAGGATTAGCAACAATCGGTTTAAATTTGCTAGACCGATAAAAATTTCACTATATGCTGGAAGTTCTTAATCTAAATTAAATGTAAGATAATCAGCAGGATAATTTTTAGATTAGATAAATAATATCCTTAGAGACTATATGTGAAAATAAAAATTATGTAATTTTTATATGAGATAGTCCTTCATTTGTAGCAGGAGCTGGTGTTGGAATTGGATTAGTATTCGGTAGTTTAATCGAAGCAACATCTAGAAATCCTTCATTACGACCTCTTAAACTTTTAAATAACAATATTTTAATTATATTTAGATAATTAAAGTTTTATTTATTGGGGCCGTCAAAATTCGTCTATATGCTGGAAAGGTTTAACTAATATCAAGAATTAAATTAATCAGCAGGAAATTTAGTAATTTATTAATTAATTAAGAATCCTCAAAGACCATATGACGAAAATATATACAAGAGCATACTTATATATATTAAGAGATGGTCTAAATTAAATTACGATTAATTTCATATCTAAATAAAAATAATATATATATAAGCGACATAGTTTAGCTTTATATTTTTTTTATCAGAAAGAACCAAGTTTAAAAATAATAAATGATGTACTCTGTTTAAATAATCCCATTAAAAAGGAACATTTAGATTTGTGTATATATATTTCGAATAATCCTATTACTTTAGACTTACCTATACCACATACTAATAAAATATTGAAATTTGCTCAAGTTGCTGACGTAGAAAATTTGGAAAGTATTAAAAATTCTGGTAAATATGTACCAGATTGTTATCGTATTTATAAAGAATAAGATAAATTGATAATTGTTATTTAGGACAAGTTATTCATTTAGGAATGCGTGTTAAGCAACATATAAAAGGTAACAATAAGAATACGATCAATTTCTGTAAAAGCTTAGGAATAAGTGGAAAGGTTGATTTATATTTGTTACCTAATCCTACTTTAATTCCATCTGGTATTTCGAATAAAGAATTTTTATGTGTATTAGAACAGTATTTAATATTTAAATATAAACCTAAAATAAATAAATCATATGTAGCTAGGCCTGGAATTATCTAAGCAGAAGAAACTATAAAAAAACATAGGGTAAAAATTGGTAAAAATTTATATTATAAAAAGGAAAAAGAACAAGCATTGAAATTAATACACATTTTTGATTCCGCAAGTCAAGCATCAAGATTTTTAGGTCAAGAAAGAAGTTGAATTAAAAATTTGATATTACTGAAATAGATAATGAAATTTACACTATAACTGAAAACTTAAAAGATTTAGATATTTTTAGATTATTTGTTGATAATATTATTAAGGTAATTTCTAATAAGAGAATAGGTATAAAAGTTAAGGTTATTAATACAGTGATAGGAGAAGAATATATTTATTTATCTAAGAAAGAAGCAGCCAGAGTTTTAAAAGCAGATCCTGCTTCTATTTATGAAAGATACACATTATTTAGAAAGATATATAAAATTCTTATTTTAAATTAATCGTAATTGTAATTGCAATTATTTAGTTATGCTATTTTAGGTTTTGCTTTAGCAGAAGCAACAGGTTTATTCTGTTTAATGATGGCTTTCTTATTATTATATTCTGCTTAAATTTTTTAATATGAATGATAATAATATAAATAATATTTAACAATTATAACTTTCTATTTCATAGAAAGTTATAATTGTTAATAACTCTTCAATAGAAAGGACCAGATTAAAAGTAAAAAATATTTGTCTGAAAAAAAATAAAAATAAAAATATTTTTTTTTTAAGTATCTTATATCTATACTTTTTTATTATCTAGGGTAATAATATAAATGATAAAGAAACTAGAAAAATCTTTTTTAGTTCCTCCTTAAGAGGAACTAAATTTTTACTTGCAATGAAGAGTAAAACTAGTTCTATATTCTATTTTTTTATGTTTATTAATTAAATAAAATAAATGTAATTAAATTATATTTAATTCCTTCCTTTAATTAGCTTAATATAAAGCATTTTTTATTTATATTTTATAAATTTGAAAAGTAGTAGTAGTAAGTACTACATTAAAGTATATTTATTAGTAATTTCCCCCCCCCCTTTAATTAGTTTAACAAAAATAATTATAATATAAAATTAAAGAGTCATGATCACTAAATTAAAGTGTTGTTTAGTAAATAAAAAGAATTTAAGACTTAAATTCTTTTTATTTATGAAATTAATTATTTTTATTTATTAATAAAAAACTAAATTAGAGATTTTTTATCGTAATTTTAATTTAAATAATATCTGAATAGAAAATAACTTTTTTTTTCAGACAAATTTATTATTTTTTTAATTCAAATGAGTATATTATTTTTTCATTTAAGTAAATATATATTACTTTAAATAATATTTCTATATTTTAATAATAAGAAATATAGTAATGTCCTTGTTGTTATTGCTTAATGGTAAAGCAGAGCACTATTAATACTTGTATATAGGTTCGATTCCTATTAACAACTAATTATTGCAAATAAAAGCAATAATTATTTATCTTTAATTATTATATAAATATTCATTTTTAATTTTAGTATTATTAATAAAGATTAATACTGTTAATTTTTTTAATATTTAAGTTATTATAGATCTTTCGTTATATTTTTTAACTAAGATATATAATAAAGAATAGATAGTTTAAATTGAAGATAAAAATATAAATATTATTTTATTTATATTTTTATTATATGTTAGATATGATTAAATAAAACAAAAATAAATAAATTGGTTTTTGTTATTAATAAAGATAAAAAAAAAGAATATGATAAATTAATACAAATAAAATAATAATATAGTAATAATAAATTTAATATGTATATAGAATATTAATAATATATAATTCAAATATATTTTATAACAATTATTATATTAACAATTAATAAATTTACTATATTTATAGTAGTCTTTCCCTGTTTCGTAGGAAAAATTTTTATATGTTATGTTTTCCTATAAGGAAACTATATAAAAATTTTATTTTAATAAATAAATATGTAATTTTTAGTAATATGAAATTAAATATTATATTTTATATTATTTAATTTCATATTTAATAAAGTAAGAGATACATTTAAAGAATAAAAATTAGTATACATGGATTTAGCTTTAATGCTATTTGGATTAGGCGCAACAGGATTTATATTTAATAGAAATAATTTAATATTAATGATAATCTCAATTGAAATTATTTTATTAGCTGTATCTGTTATGATTTTATTTTTTTCTTGACAATTTAATGACATAATAGCTGAAATTTTTGGTTTATATATTATAGCAGTAGCAGGAGCAGAATCAGCAATTGGGTTAGCTATTATGATAGCATATTTCAAATTAAGAAAAATGTAAATCTATGTATGTTTTTTTTTTACTAATTTTTCTCTGCAAAGCAGGGAAAATATTTGATTCTACTTCCTAAATTCGTTGGGAGAAATCTAATAAAAAATTATATTTATATTTTTTTTTATTATTAGCGAAATCAATATATTTTAATAAAATATATTGATTTCTATATTTTTAACTGTATAAATATATAGAAATATATTAATTCTTTATAAGATAAATATAAAGAATTATATTTAATAGACAAATATTTTCCTTGCTTCGTAGGAAAAATCTTAAATTTAATTCTTTCCAAAGGAAGGATATCTATTAGAAGGAAGAATAAGGATTAGGGGAATATAGTAATGTATTGACTTAGATTAATATAAATAATATATTGATATATGTATATTAGTATAATTTTTTTACCTTTTTTAGCTTCAATCATTAGTGGATTATTTGGAAGAGTAGTAGGAGTAAAAGGTGTTTATATTTTAAATGTAGGTTGTTTGTTTATAACTACAATATTAGCATTTATAGCTTACTATGAAGTTGTTTTATGTAATTCACCTGTATCTATAGAATTATTTCCTTGATTAAGTATAGAACAATTAAGAGTAACATGATCATTTTATTTTGATGAATTAACTGTAAGTATGTTGATACCTGTATTAATAGTATCATTATTAGTTCATTTATACTCTGTAGGATACATGGGGGAAGATCCACATCAACAACGATTTTTCTCATATATATCTTTATTTACCGGATTAATGATTATATTAGTAACAGGAAATAATTTATTAGTTATGTTTTTAGGTCTTAGATCCTTCTTGGCCGTATTATATAATGATATATAATATTATAATGTAACTATATGCTGGAATAACTTAAATAATATCTATTAAAGTCTATCAGCAAAATGTCAAAGAAATAATTATTTCTTTGATATTTTCAGAGACTATGCGTTACATATCATTTAAATATTTAAATGATAAAGATATAGTCCCATATTCATTATTTTTATAAAGAGATAATATATATTATATGATTGGTTTTCAGTATAAATTCTTATATTTCTTTGTATTAATTTGAATTTAATTTAATTTATTTGCTCAAAAAAAGTATATATTATTTGTATTATAATATTTGTTTTAATAATAAAAAAGAATTGTCTGATTATAATAATATTAATATAAAAAATAGAACTTTATATTCTTTAGAATATAAAAAAAGTATAAATTAACATCAGAACAAGAGGAAGTCTTAATAGGATTAGTGTTAGGTAATAGTTATATTGAATGAGCAAAACCTACATTTACAGCTAGATTATGCATTGAACAATCTAATCCTCATAAAGAGAATTATATTTTAAGTCTATTTAATTTATTTAAACCTTTAGTTACAAACGAACCAAGAATTATAACTAGAAAAGCAGATAAAAGAACTAGAAAAATATATAAAAGTATTGCTTTTAAGACATTAGCTATAATGTGTTTAAATAAGTATCGTGATTTATTTTATAAAGATAAAATTAAAATTGTTCCTCAAAATATTCATGAATTAATAACGGCTAGAAGTTTAGCTTATTGAATAATGGATGATAAAAGTAAAACATTTTATAATCAAATGATATTACATACAAGAGCTTTTACTAAAGAAGAAGTTATATTACTTCAAAAGGCTTTAGAAATTAAATTCAAATTAATAACTCATTTTGAAGAAAAAGGATATAATCAATGAGTAATTATTATTCCTTTAAAACAAAAAAATTCCTTTAAAAGATATTGTATTACCATATATGCATAAAAGTATGTATTATAAAATAAATATATAAAAATTTAAATAAGGTAAATTATTGTCTTTATATATTTATTTTTTTTTATTAATATGAATAGTAATTGTGAGAAGGGGTAGGAATATGTTCTTACTTACTAGTACATTTTTGATATACTAGAATTGCAGCTGTAAAAAGTGCCATGAATGCAATGTTTACTAATAGAGTGGGAGATTTCTTTTTAACTATAGGATTTTTTACTATATTTTTTACATTTGGAACTTTAGATTATGCTACAATTTTTTCATTAGCTCCTTATATTAATGTTAACATTATTACATTTATAGTTATTTTATTATTATTAGGAGCAGCAGCAAAATCTGCTCAAATTGGTCTTCATATATGATTACCTCAAGCAATGGAGGGACCAACACCAGTTAGTGCTTTAATACATGCTGCAACAATGGTAACAGCTGGTGTTTATTTATTAATTAGATGTTCTCCATTATTAGAACAATCTGAATTAGCATTAACTATTATTATGTTAACAGGGGCTATTACATCCTTTTTTGCAGCTTCTGTAGGTTTATTTCAAAATGATATTAAAAAAGTTATAGCCTATTCTACTATGAGTCAATTGGCTCGAGGATATAATAAATTTATTATATTCAGACATCAAACCATATGCGAAAAGGTAATTAAAACAATAATTAATAATTCGCAGATAACTACAATTCATAATTATATAATATATATTTATATTAGTAATAATTTTTTTTTATTCCTTTTCCACTATGCGGTATAGTACTTCTTTTTTTATATTATAAGAGAATATCAGAATAATGAAAAATTATTATTATAAGCAAATTAGTAGGAATTTCAGAGACTATACGTTTGATATTAATTTATATATTCTTAAAAATAAAAAAAAGATTATTTTAAATATAATTTTTTTATTTCTTTTTATTCTATTAAATGTTTTTATTGTTTATATAAAATATATTAAATAATAAGATATTATTATTTATTAGTATAAATAGTATGTATGATTTAAATAAATTTTAATCTTCTAATGATAATATGTATATATATATAATAATATTATCTAATCCTTTTAATAGATAATAATTTCAATAAATATTCATTAAAAAGTAAAAAAAAAAAATCCAATTCAGTAGACTTAATTTAATTAAACAATAATATTTAGTACGTATTAATATAAATGATAAAGACATTAATAAATTAAATAATTGAATTATATTTAAAGATAAATGAGAAAAATATATTAATTAATAAAGAAATAGTCCAAAATATATTTTAATATTATTAACTTATTTTATTAAATGTTCAATAATATTTTTTTATAATTAGCAATTAGGTATGATGGTTATAGCTGTTGGTATTAGCCAATATAATGTGGCTTTAATGCATTTAGTTTTACATGCTATGTATAAAGCAGGTCTTTTCTTATCAGCAGGATCTGTATTACATGCTATGGGTGATCAGCAAGATTTTAGAAGATTTGGAGGATTAGTTAAAGTATTACCTTTGACATATACAGTTATTTTAATAGCTTCTTTAAGTTTAGCAGCTTTGCCTTGATTAAGTGGTTACTATTCAAAAGATTTGATTATTGAGTTAGCATATGGTTTAAATTCTTCTTTAGGTTATTTAGTTTATTTATTGGCTGTTATAGCTGCGTGTTTTACTATGTTATATTCTGTAAAATTAATATATTTAACTTTTTTAACTTATCCTAATGCACCTAAAATAAACTATGAAAAAGCTCATGAATCTCCTTTTGTTATGAGTTTCCCATTAATAATACTTGGTATATTAAGTGTATATTTAGGTAGTATTTCAAAAGATTTCTTTGTTGGTTTAGGAAGTCAAGGTTTAGGTAATAGTACTTTTACTCATCCTATTCATAATTTTTTTACTAATACAGAATTCGGTGTTCCTACTTTTAATAAATTATTACCACTTATATTAAGTACTATATGTGCTGTAATAGCTCTTTATTTATTTGAAAATAAACCCTCATTATTATTATCCATTAATAAATCTAGATTTGGTCAAAATCTATATAGATTTTTCAATCAAAGATATTGATTTGAATTATTATATAATAGATGTGTTGTAAAAAGTGTTTTTGATTTAGGTTATATTACTAATACTATTTTAGATAAAGGTGCTGTAGAATTAATAGGACCTTGAGGTATTGTAAACGGTTTATATAAAATTAGTACCTATTTTGCTTCTTTTGATACAGGATCTATTACACGATATGGATTTGTTATGTTCACTGGTTTACTTTCTTTCTTAATGTTTTGATCTATTTGCTTTGCTGGACCCTTACCTTTATTTTAAGATTCTACAACCTTTATAGGTCATTGGAAACAATCTCAACAATGTGAGGTATGTTAAAGTTGATTCTTTTTTTGTTGAACATATGCCTTTATTTTTATAATCTGTTTTGTTGTACTTTTTGCCTTTATATTTAAAATAAGTATTAAAACCCTTTTTTATTCTTATTTATTTTCTCTAGCTCTTGTTATAATATATTTTTGTTATTGTTTGTAGTATGTTATGTATAATATATAATTATTAATATTAATTTTTTATTATACATATGAATTCTTACGTAGAATTCCAAATCTTTAACTAATTTATAGATTAAAATAATAAAAATATAATTTTTATTTATAAATCAAGAAAATTTATAATATAACAATAATAAATTAAAATTTTGATTTATTAACATAATGGATAGATCAATGGGCTAGTTGATAGATAACGTATTTTTTTTCTTAAAAATATAGTTATTAACTATTTAATGTATACATAAAACATATTATATGTATACTGGAGAATTTTCTGTTTAATTACAGACTGTACTGTAGTAGCGTTGCCCCATGCATGGTGTCATGGTTAAATAATAATAGTATTATTTGAATTTAATTTAAAATTTCTTTATATGTCTACTATTCCTATTTCTTTGTCGTTATTATTTTATTATATTTATAATTTTTTTACAGGATTGATTAATTATATTAATAGTATAATCATTCCTTTGATTATCGTGGTTAGTTTGGTATGAGTAACTAACTTAGGATCAATGTATAAAATTTTTTTTGAAACAACAAATTGTTTAGTTTTTTTATATAAATTAGAAGAAGTATATGTTAACATACCTTATGTTATAAAAACTTATTTTAAACCTATATTAGAAAACAATTATTATTTAATTACTTCTTTATTTTCAATATCATACTGAACTGAAAACTCAGCATGTAAAAAAAATAAAGAAAATATTTATAGCGTAAAAATTTTAATCTCAATTGTTAGAAGATTAACATTTTTTTATTCGATCTGATTTTTTTATATTGGATATAAAACATTTATAAACCTTAAATCCGATTCTATATCATATAATAATATTTTTCAGTTAAGAGGAAAATCTAAAGATAATTCCACAATGAAAAATATTATTATATCTAGTCCTTATATTTATACTGTTTCTAATGTATATAATATAGAGGATAATTCTGAATCAGAAAGTGATTCACTTTCTGATTTAAATATACCAGAAGAGAGTATATGATATCCTAATTATGATGAAAATATATATAGTCCTATAGTTTTAATTGGACCAGAAGAAGTGATAACGGATGCATTATTAGGATCTGATTCTTTAAATACACCTTTTGTAGGTTTAACTGGTTATACTATGCCATTAGCTTTATTAAGTAATTGATCTACAATAATAATGTTAACTGTGTATTATTTTGTAATGATGATATTATTAGAAATATTTTTATTATTAGTGTTTTTAATAAATGATTTAATTATGTTTTATGTATTATTTGAATCTACATTACCTATTTTATTTTGTATTATAGGATTCTTCGGTGCTTTACAAAGATATAGAGCTGGTTATTATTTATTCTTATATACATTAGTTGGTTCTTTATATATGTTACTTTCTTTTGTGAAAGTAGGCGGGGATCAAGCTAATACTTATTTTGAAAATACATCATATCAAGGTACTATCGTAAATATGCAATCTGTAATTTGATATGGTTTATTTTTTTCTTTTTCCGTTAAAACTCCTTTAATGCCTTTCCATATTTGACTACCTTTAGCTCATGCTGATGCTAATGTATCTGGTAGTATTGTTTTAGCTGCTATAGTCTTAAAATTAGCTATATATGGGTTTATTAGAATATTAATTGGTATTTATACTATAGCAAGTTCACTATTTTGACCTATAGTCTCTTCTTTATCTACATCTACTATTATTCTTTCTAGTTTAACTACTATACGACAAATCGATTTAAAAGTATTGATTGCTTATTCTAGTGTTGCTCATATGGGTACTACAGTATTAGGTGGTTTTTCTAATGAAATATCAGGTATATCTGGAAGTATTATACTATCTTTAGCTCATGCTGGAGCTGCTGCAGGTCTATTCTATGCTATTGGGGGTGTATTATATGATAGATGTGGTTCTAGAATTATTAATTATTTTAAAGGTTTAATAAATATATTACCTATATTTGCTGCTTTATTATTATTATTTATTTTCGCTAATATGGGTGTTCCTTTGACTGGTAATTTTATTGGAGAATTCCTATCATTATTAGGAGCTTATCAACAAAATGTTATCCTGACTTCTATTGCTTCTACTTCTATTATTTTAAGTGCTGTTTATAGTATTTATATGTATAATAGAATTACTGGGGGTTCTATATCTCCTTATATTCATACTATACCTGATGTATTTAGAAAAGAATTCTTTGTATTCTTACCATTCTTATTCTTAATATTCATTTTAGGTATTTATCCTTATTTCTTAACTTCTGAAATAGAATTCGGATTATCTAGCTATCTTCTATTCTCTATTTGCCCTGTTGTTTTACAACAATCTGATAATAATAACAATACTGTTGATACAAATAGTAATGCTAATAATAACGATAATGAAGATACAAATAATAATAATGAAAATAATAATTTGGATAATAATACTAATTCTAATTTAAATAATTCTGTCTCTGATAATAATGATAATGGTGTAAATGGACATCACGTTAATAATGAGTCTAATAATTCAATCTTGAGTGAAAATATTAATAATGAAATTATTGATATTACACAATCTGAATCTATTATTAATGAGTTAAATAGAGTTAATTCTGTTTTTATTAAAAATGGTGAGATTGAATGAAATAAGATAAATATTGAAAAACTAACTCTTGAAGAATATTCTGCACTTAAAGAAAGTCAAGATAATTTAAGATGACGTTTACAAGATGCTTTACCTAATCCACATAATACACCTGTAATTCAAAATGATATTCCTGGTTCTCACAAGCAGAATACTGATATAGGAACTCCTAATAGACATTCTAGACCAGATAATATTAATGATATATGTAATACAGGTGAAATATCTGGAGATACTGGAATAGGAAATCCTAATTCTGAAGAAGGACAGTCTGGTTATATTCCTTTAAATGATCCTAGAAATAATCCCGTCGACCCTAAAGAATTAGATTCTAAATTAATACAAGAACAAATAAGAATAGAAAGAGAAAATAATAATAATATAAATGGTAATGAAATAACATCTAATAGAATATTAAGCAATAATGATTCTCATTGTTCAAATAATGATAGTGATTCTGATAATTCAGGTAATTGAAATGTACAATCTAATTTATATGAAACAAATAAATCTGCGTTATGTTCAAATGAAGAAAATTTTTGTATTAATTATTATACATCTTGACTCGATTGATTAATGATTAATTATAATATTCCTTGATTAAAATGAATAATAATGAATATTAGTATTGGAGATATTAAATTAGTAATAGGAATAGTATGATTTATATTTATTATTTTTTATAATTTAAAAAATAACATAAATTATATTAAAAATAAATATTTATCAATATTGCCAGGAATACATTTCATTAATATAAATCCGAATAATACAGAATTAAATATGAATATGTATTATCTTAATAGTATTATACCATCAAAATGAAATTTAAATTTAATCGAGGATTATTTAAATATTGATGTGAATTGATTTATATATTTATTTATTATTTCATTATTTATATTTATATATAGAAAAATTAAATCTATTTTCTTATTATCATCAATTACATTAAATACTAAATATATATATAGAAGTTATAATAAATTTGGTATTATTAACTTAAAGTTAATATTATTATTTTTAGTTTTAAGTATTTCATTTTATTTTTTATCTTCTGAAATAGAATTTGGATTATCTAACTTTCTTTTATTTTCAACAAATCCAATCTTATTTCAACGTTCTGGAAATAATAAGGATATTGATAAAATTGAAACTAATGTTGAAATTAAAGAAATTTTATCAAATAAAATAGAATGAAATAACATTTCTATTGATAAAGCTCAACAAGAAAGGATAAATAATATTAATACCTGAATAAATGATTTAAAGGAAATAAATAGACATATTGTCAGTAATAATAATGTTAGAAGAGAAGAAGAAATTTGATTTAATAAATTAAGATTAATGTTAAAAAATTTAAATGATAAATTAGAAAAAGAATGAATAAAGGAATTTAGTAATAACTTAAATTCTGAATTATATAAAGAAAAAAGCGGTTTAATAATTAAAAATATAAATTATAGTTCCATTAATAATTATAGTATTGAAATAAGTAATATTAATGATAATATAACAATTGACAATTATGAGGATGATACATGAAAAGATGATCTCTTAAAAGAGTTAAATGATAACACAGAATACGAACCATCTTGAATATTTTATATAGTCGATATTCCTTACTTTAATTTATATATCTTTATTATTTTCTTAATTATAACAATTATACGAAAATGGGAATATATTATTAATCGTTACCATTATTGAACTAAAAATTGATCGATAATACCAGGAATGTATATTATTAATAAAGATATAAATAATAAAGAATTAAGTCATGATTCATCATGATTTAATATTAATATTACTTTAAATTGAGACTTTAATAATATTATATATTATTTAAATTCTCACATAAATTGAATATTATTTATATTTATTATATTATTACTTAATATAGTATGAATAAATAATAAAGATAAATTAATAATATGATTAATAGAATTTAATATTCTTAATAAATATAGAAAAAAAAATAAATTTAATATTTTTAATTTTAGATTATTATTTTTAAGTGTTATGTGTTTATATTCTTTATTATATTATAGTTTAAATTGACTAAATATTGATATTAGTTTAATATCTAATAACATTAATAGTATTCTATGTAATATCTCATTTATTTATAATCATTTAGTAGAATACTATAATATATATAATATGAAAGATTATTTATTTGTTGAATATTCTACTAATGACGTTAATAATAAGATTTATTCTTACCCTAATGAAGATATAACTAATGTATTTTGTAATGAAAGTGATAATGAAAAAACACCTAAAATTCAATTTACTCAACCTAATGATACTAATCCTAATCCAGAATTATCTGGAAATATTTTTAATCCTTCTAATACTAGTAGTGTTGGATTAGAACGATCAAATTCAGAAAATACTATGATATCATCTACATCAGATGAAAATCCAAATAAAAAACCATATGATCTATCAAATTCAGAACAATGTGGTGGTAATCCTTTAGAAAGATCTGTTTCACAAAATACATTAATATCTAATGAACCAACACAAGAATCAACTCAATTAAATCAAGAATCAAATCAACCAATGGAGGAACCAACTGAAGTAGGCGAACCAATGGAGGAAACAACTGAAGTAGGCGAACCAATGGATACAGATGATGATGATTTGAATACAAACCAAACAGATAGTCTTAATGCTTCTCATAAAAGAAGTTATGATGAAATGAATGAAGATGAAGAAAGTGATGATTCTTTCGATGATACTGATACAGAATGTGATGAGGATTCCCGATTTGGAGAGGCAAAAAGAAGACAAATAAATATAATTAATTCTATAAAAGATGAGGTGAAAGGAATGGAAGCTGAGATTGTAGATTTTGTAGAAGAAAAAAAAAAAATAATAAAATCTAATGATGATAATACAAATAAAGTAAAAGAGATTAATGTATTATCAGAAAAAATCAAAAAATTAGAAAGTCAACGTGAAGAATTATTAGAGGAACTTGATGATAATACTGAAGAGTATGTTCAAAGATTTACTGGTAGTTACGCGAAATATTATTGAGAAAGAAATAATCCTGAACCTAAAAAACCTAAAACTCATTAAATAAATAAAAAGCATAAATAAAAGCAAATGAAAAAAAGCAGAAATTAAAAAAACTTTTATGTATTAATTTATTTTTTCTATTTTTTTATTTTATTTTCTTTATCGTATTTATTTTTTATTGTATTTTTGATATAAAAAAAAATAATTTTATTTTTTATTACTCTCTGTTCTAATAATATGAAAAAAAAAAGATTTTTTTTTTCATGTAAATTTAGAAATGTTTCTATTTTTATAATTTTTTACTTTATCTTTTTATTATATGTATATGGTAAAGTGTAGAATTATTATTATTGGATTTAATTAATATATAAATATATGCCTCAATTAGTTCCTTTTTTTTTTACTCACCAAATAACATTAGTATTTTTTGCTTTAGCTTTATTATTAGCATTATTCTCTAAATATATATTACCTAATATTCTTTCTATTTTTTTAGCTAGATATACATTAGGTGATAAAAAAAATTCATAATTAATGCTAATAATATAAATATATCTATAAGTATTAATATAGTGGATAACTATATTGGTATTTAATCTGGGAATAATTTGTCCTTTATTTTAATATTACCCTATTTATAAGATAATATTAAAATAAAAGAGAATTATTCCTAAAATAAAAAAATAGTAATAATAATAAAGAAAAAAATTTTTTTCTTTTTTGTTATAATGGAAATAACATAAATTTATATTTAAATATATAATAAAATTTATTATCTATAATAATATTATTATTAATAAATTTTATTAATACTCTTTAATTAATGTATCAAAGTAGAGTGAAGTGTAAGGAGTGGAGAATAGTAAAAAAATAGTCTCTTTTAGGACTCGAACCTAATTCCTGATATTAGAAGTATCATGCTCTACCATTTAAGCTAAAGAGACAGGTATTAATAAAATTTATTTTATTTTGTTGTATTAGTTTTTCTTATACATATAAAGGAAAAAATTAAAGTAAATAATTAACTATATTAATTATTTACTTTAATTATATATTTAATTTTCATTATATTTAATTTTATTTTTATTTAGGAGTAAAAAAAATTATAATTGATATAAATAAATAAAAATAACTAATGCAATGTATTAAATATATATGGATTAATAATAAGGGTAAAGAGGGATTCGAACCCTATATTCCAGATTTGCAATCTAAATGCAGGACCAGTCTGCAACTTTACCCTAAATATTTAATATGTATATAATTTTTTCTAATATATATACTTATATTATTTAAGTTAATTTAATAATTATTATCTTTCATTTTAAAAGTTCCTTAATATAGTCTATTAAATTTGTTATTTTTCAATTAATAGAGAGTGGGTAATACCCTACCTAATTAAAATAAAATGAAAAAAAAATTGAAAAATGTAGAAAAAATATCATTTAGTATTATATTATATAAAATTATTACTAAGGAGTATAGTTTAATTGGCAAAACACGGAGCTTCAACCTCTGCATTGATAGTTCAAATCTTTCTACTCCTGTAAAATTGATATAATTAAGATTATTACTATTAGTTTTTTCGAAAAATCTTGATTCTCTAATTAAGATGAAAGGGGGGGGGGTAAATTAATTAATAGTAATAAATTATGGATGAGATGGCCGAGTCTGGTTTATGGCGTGATATTTGAAATATTAAGCATGATAAGTGCCGCGAGTTCGAATCTCGCTCCATCCGTTATAATAAAAATATATTCATAATTTAAAATTAAAGTTTTTTAATAGGTAGAATAATATTTTTCTTTTTTTTTTATAAAAAAGGGGGATTTAATTTAATTGGTTAGAATATTGAGTTTGCAACTCAACTGTATGGATTCGAGTTCCATAATCTCCATATATTAATAATTAATATTTAATATATAAAGAATAAAAGTCCAGATAGCTTAACGGTAAAGTATGACTCTGAAGTGGTTGGTATAGAGGTTCAATTCCTTTTCTGGACAATAAAAAATAAATTTATGTAATTTTAGTTTAAATTCTTAAACAATAAAAGAAAGTTAATTATAACATCTTATAGGATTTGAACCTATATCATACGGTGCCGAAAACCGATACTTTACCATTAAGCTAAAGATGCTTTTTAAGATAAAAAATAAGAAATTAATTTGTAAAATTAATTTTAATATTATATTTATGTACCCTTAGAAGAATGTATTTCTCTAATGAAATAGGGAAAAACTAGTATTTTAATATTTAATATTATTCTAATTTTTTTTCTTTAAGAAAAAGAGAAAAATACTAAATAGAAAAAATTATTTAGTGAATAATTATATGGTTGTGACGAAATTGGTAACCGTGGTATGTTTAGGTCTTACTGAGAAATCATTGAGGGTTCGAGTCCCTCCGACCATAATATTATTATTTAAAGGTTATTTACTAATAATAGTTATCATACTTACCACCATCTCTAATGTTATAAGAATAGTAATTCTTGTTTTAGTTATTATTAATGAATGTATATGTAAAATAGTGTTAACTAATATTTTTTATTTATTTTTATATGATAAATTATAAATAAAAAAAGGTATAAATATAATTATTTTAGGCGAACATAGGTTAAGGGTAGACTAGGTATCTTCCAAATACTTGATATTGGTTCAAATCCAATTGTTCGTAAATAAAGAATAAAAAAAATATATACATATTAAAAATTTTTAATATGTATATTGATATTGATTATTATTATTTGTGTAGGGCTTGTAGCTTAATGTAAAGTTTCTCTTTGTCGCAGAGAAGGATGCCCGTTCGGAGCGGGTCAAGCTCGTGATTTTTTTTATTATATATTTTTTTATTATTAATTGAAAAAGAGAATTAATGTCATATGTATAGGAAGTTAGTTTAATGGTAGAACTACGTCTTTACACGCCGTGTGTGAGAGTTCGAATCTTTCACTTCCTATGTATAAAATACTAATATTATACTATATTCTTATATTATAATAAGATATAAATTAGTTTTCTCCTTTAAAACGTGAAAAATCTTGTTAAGATACAAAAATTGTAATAGTATATTATATATGTTAAGGTATAAAGTACAATGAAATTAAGAATTAATAATATAGAAAAGGAAAAGTAGCTATTGGTAGGGCAAGATACCTGCTACGTATTAGGACTAATTATCCTTAAGGGTTCGAATCCCTTCTTTTCCGTAAATAAAAATATAATATATAAAGAAATAGAAAATAAAAAATTAAAATAAAAAAGTTTATTTTAATGTCTATGTATAAAATATAAATATTTTATTAAAAAAATAAATTAAAGATAAAAATATGGAACGTATTATGAATAAAAAAAAAGATTAATCTTTTTTTTTAGAAGTAAGAAAGGAATTATTTCTAGATTGCATGCTATTATACCAGGAGGTAACGCAGCTAAATCATAAAGATTATTATATAGATTAAAGGGAAATCAATATGAAAGTATATCAGAATAGGAAGTATAGAAAATAAGGGCTTTTATTTTTTAACTTTCTACTTTTGGCTATATTAATTATTAGTATAGGAGTAAGATATAATAACAATAGACGTTATGTGCATCCAATGTGAAAACAAGTTACATGTTAACAGAGTGAACTGAATCATCTAAGTAGCTCTAGGAATAGAAATCAACCGAGATTCTATGAAGTAGCGGTGAGCGAAAATAGATTAGTCTGAATTATATTTAATATGGTAATAAATTCGTAAAAAAGGCGAACATATAATAAGGTAAAAAATTCGAATCGGAATATCTTATATGATATAAAATAATTTAATTGTATGGGAAGATCCGGCTAGAAATCTAAAAATAGAAATATTATGTTTTTATTTTGTCCAAATTGGTTAAAATATACCTTAAAAAATATATAAAAAAAGTAAAATGGATAAAATACTGTTTGAAAAAGGAAATGTTTATAAAGCTAATATATGTATATAGATTTTATAAATAAATAGGGGAACTTTCCTCTAAGACTAAATATGGTAATAATAAGCGATAGTGAATAAGTACCGTGAGGGAAGGCTTTCAAAAAGTAATTCTAAAAGCAGCAGAAATCTTTAAAGATTAAGGATATACTGCGTACCTTTTGTATAATGGGTTAGCAAGTTTATGTTAGTAGCAAGAACAAATAAGTTCGAAGATAAAACAACTATTCCAATCGCTCAGATATGGTGATTAGTTATTAACATAAGACCCGAAACCTGACGATCTTGCCCAATCCTGGTGATAGACCGAACAAGTGAATGTTGCATGATTCTTTGATGAGGTTGGGCAAAGAGAAATTCAACTGTTGTCAGGAGATAGCTGGTTTTTCGTGAACGCTATTTTTGTAGTTATGTCATAAAACTTAAGCGAGGTACAGTATATAAATCCACACAAGATATAATTGAAATAAGTATGGAAGTATCTAGAGGAGGTAATAAATCCAAGTATAATATTTTAGGATGTTTATATTAAACTGAAGGATATGAAAAGAAAAGCAACTTTATGGAGAACTCCTTTATATTAACTATAAATTCCGTATAGTGTAAGTAAGGGTATTAATGTAAGATATAAAGATGTCCTATTTTTATTAAATTAAAAAGGGAGTAAATTATTATTTTATAAATTTGGGGGATCGTAGAGATTCTATCAATGGATTTTTATCTCGGAATTCGTAAATAAGATAATTGACAGGTCAGACTTATGGTGAAAAGGTCGTAAGTCAAGAGGGAAACAGCCCAAAGCAAGAGTAAAAGGTTCCAAAATTATTGTTTAGTGTAAATAAAGAGGTTTGTCTGAACTTATTTAATCAGGGTATTGGCTTGGAGATTGCCATTACTTAAAGAGTATGTAATAATTCGCTGGTTCTGTTTGGCAGAAGAGCACTGAAAAATTTAATGGAGCTATAAACAATATACCGTATCCTTGCGTTCAATTTTAATTATAATTTTTTATTATACTTTTTTTGATCGGTAACGAAACATTCAGTAATAGTTTGATAAGTAGTGTTCCATTACTAGGACTAATCTGAAGAGAGAATGCTAACATGAGTAACGTTAAAGGAGGTTATATCTTCTATATTTATTTATACTAAAGATAGCAAATCCTCCTCGCCTTAAGCATAAGGGTTTCAAATTTGTGCTTATCTCAAATTGAGTTATGTAACGGCCTCTAAGATTAATACGAAAGGATTAATTAAAGGGAAAATATTTTAACATTAAAATACAAAGTCAATATCTGTGATATATTGACCAGGAAATATGTATTTTAATTTATCTTTCATATTGGCTATTTTTACATTTTGCCTTATATTATTTGTAATACAACTGGTTATTATTGTGACTAATCGAGATATTGAAAGATAAATATTATATATTAATATATTAGAAAAAAATTAATAATTAGGAAAGCCGTCTCATCTTTTATGAGATTTCGACCATATTATAATATGGGGCAATAATAATATTTTTCTTTTTTATATATTAAATTAATTATTAATAAAATGTAACCGTACCCTAAACCGACACTGGTATGCTAGTTTAGTAAACTAAGGCGTATGAGTTAACTATCGCGAAGGAACTCGGCAAAATTCTACCGTAACTTTGGAATAAGGAGAACCAACAATTTATTGAAAATATTATCATACTCTTAATAAAGAAATAAAAACTTTATTATAGAATATATTATTTACAATAATTCTGAATTGTTTGAAAAAAACTTTTATCAGATATAATAAAATAATAATATATTTATATTTATATCTTCTTAAATACTATTTAATATTATATTTGAGAGTAATTGTCGCTTAATAAAATTTATAAGAAATAAAACAAATATTATTGATATTTTTGAGTTGCGTCTTAAATATTTTTTAGAAATAAATTTATTTTTATTTTTGTTATTATCTATTCATAATATTAAGCGGTTTTTACTATTTAAATTTAGGTATGATTTAAAATAAAAATTTAATATATTTTTACTATATTATTAATAAACACGCTAAGTTTATTAATGTAAAGTATTATTACAATATATTAAATATTCGATTTTTTATTTTCTTATTTTAGATTTTCTCTATGGAATTCTAAGTTTTTCTCTCCTATTTTTCAGGGAAAAACCAGATCTAAATTTAAATTAGATATAAAAATATTTGGTAACATATTTTTGGCATAAAACAGAGTGCTTTTTTCGATAAGGAAGGGTGTCATAGAATCGTGTTGTACAACTGTTTACTTAAAAGTGCGACCTGATAAGCTTTGAATTATAATGTGGTGTGATTCCACTATGAATGAGTGCCTTCATAAGTCTAGTATAGATGCTAAACTGGTAACGGATTAGTGTTAAGCTATATAACAATGTGGAATATATTATAACTATAATTAATATACTTCTGCTAGACTAAATTTACTATGGATAAAGATATGAACTTTCTATTAGGCATCGTTAGACAGAATTACCGAAAATAGTTGATACGGTAATATGAGAAATAAAATTAATATGCTTTTAAGATATTAATTGGTACTTTGTACATTTATAATTAATAATTGAAAATGTAAGTTTCTCCGGTGTAGACGAAAGATCCTAAGGTAAATACTATTTATAATTCAAGGAACAGGGTAAGCCCTATAATTTCCTAATTTAAAATAAGTTCCCCCTCAGGGGGAACTTATTTTAAATTTATATATTATGTTATTTTTGGAGGGAAAAGAGTAATCTTTTCTAGCGATTATAGGGTAAAGGATAATACAAAAAGCAAATGCCTTTATGTAATGTAAGGGATAAGATATTTATATCTGCTTAAAAAAAGAAGCTGACTTGTATATATGGTGTAAAATTTATATTCTTAATGTTATATTATTGATCTCTTAAAACAATTATTTAATATAATATAAATAATTGTATTTTTCTTTATTCTAACGTTGAGCTAGTTATCTGAATATAACTAGCTAAGTTACTAGTAATGTGACTAGTTTACTTTAATTATATTATAATTTAATTTATAGTAAATAATATTTGATTTAACGTTATTGGAATTTTTTAGTAATAAGTAGTATTAGTAAAATTAATCATTTAATATCTAAAGAAGAAATATTATATTTTTTAGAAAAAAATCCTATGTGATTATCTGGATTTGCATGTGGAGAAGGATGTTTTACTGGTTATCTTTCTTTAAATGTAAAATCATTATGAGGATTACAGCCAGGATTAGATTTTAATATAACACAGAGTAAAGACGATAGGTTATTATTGGAATCTATAAATTTATATTTTAATAATAAAGGAGGTGTCTATGATAAACCAAATAATGTATGTGTTATAGCTATAAGAAATGTTAAAGTATTAAAAGAAGTAATTATTTCATTTTTTGAAAAATATCCATTAATTGGTAAGAAGAATTATGAATTAGAACGATGAATAAAACTAGTAGATATTTATTATAGTATAGTAAAAAACATATTGGTAAAAATGATGAATCTAAAAAAAACATACTTAAATTTGCTAAAATATGTAAGGAATTAAATATAAGACGTAATAATAATAAAAAAAAATAAATAGAATGATTATTATAATTAATTGATTAAATAGTTTAGGTAAAATACCTACGATTGAAGATAAATTAAAATTAATTAATATTATGAATAAAGTAGATAAATAAAAAAAAGAAAAACGATATTAAAAATTAATAATTATAAATCTGAATTTTATGCTTGAGCCGTGTGCGGTGAAAACCGCATGCACGGTTCTTAGGAGGGGAAAGAGAGAGATCTCCTACCTATTCCAACCACAGCACTTTGCTGAGAATAATTTCTATGTATAAGGTGTGAGGCCTGCCCAATGCTTACAGCTAACTAAAAGTTGTGACTATATTAAAGAAGAAATGATTAAAATATTCATTTTATTTAAAAATATGGTTACCTTAGGAACCTCTAGTCAATGGCGGCCTGCTTTGAGATCTGGGAAATCTCATATGTGGGTCAAACTATCAAACTCCGGAAAAGTCCTAAAGCTTATGATACCAAGTTATAACTGAAAAGTTATAGATGGCTGAAGTAATTACTCAGGTAAGGTAATAAGTTATAAGATGATCGAAAGAGAAATGGATGATCGCGGATCTAAATCAAAATTAAGTTTAAATAGACCTACAAGCCACAAACTTAATTTTGTAAAAGAGCAACGAGTAGACGGTAGTTTATGTTTAATTAATAAACATATAAGGTGTATTCTAATGGGTTTCGAAAGAAATTATCAAATAAAAATCCCTTCTAACCAAATAAGAACATTTATCTGTTTTTTCAAAACAAATAACAATTGTTTTGAATCAGACATCAGTTTAAAACAAATTAGTGAAGTAAATAATTTTTCTAGTAATAAAATAAATAAATGATTTATAACTGGATTTTCTGATGCAGAATCCAGTTTTATAATTTTAGTTCAACCTCGTTCTGATAGTAAAACTAAATGAAGAATAAAAGCTAATTTCTCTATTAGTTTGAACTGAAAAGATATAGAAATTTTAGAAGATATTAAATATTCATTAGGAGTAGGCCGAATATATACATCTGGTACAAAAGTCTTTTATAGAGTGGAAAATTTTAATGAGTTACGAGTGATAATTGATCATTTTGACAATTATCCTCTTGTAACAGTTAAGAAAATGGATTATATTCTATTTAAGGAATGTTTTAATATTATAAAAGATAAGAAACACTTAACTGCTGAAGGATTATTAAAAATAGTTCAAATCAAATCTTCTCTCAATAGAGGTTTATCTGAAAATTTGAAAAAACAATTTAAAATAAATATAAATGAAAAGCTTAAATTCAAATTTGAAGGAATACCTGATCCTTATTGAGTAGCAGGATTCACTAGTGGAGATGGTAGTTTTAATATTAAAACAACTAAATCCCGTATAGGTAAAATACAATTGAGATATGCTATTAACTTACATATACGGGAAAAAGATGTAGTTGTGGGCCTATTTAAGTACTTAAATAAGTATAAAAATTTAAAGGAAGAAATTACAAAGTATATTTATTATACCGAAATATCGGTGGCAATTCAAATTGTAAAATTTTCGGACATTATAAATGTTATAATACCTTTTTTTGACAAATATTCTTTACAAGGACAAAAGAAATTAGATTATAATGATTTTAAAAAAGTTAGTGAAATCGTGTCTAGAAAAGAACATTTAAATGAAGAAGGTTATAATGAAATACTACGTATTAAAAAAGGAATGAATTTAAAAAGAATATAAGATTCTTGCTGATGTTTTGTGAAACACAAAATGCAATTATTTGTATGATAAATTTTATGCCATGTATCTATAAGGGTCCTAAGGTAGCGAAATGCCTTGGCCATTAAATGTGGTCTTGCATGAATGGCGTAATGATACAACAGCTGTCTCCGCGATAGGCTCAGTGAAATTGTAATGGTCGTTAAGATACG
>Ga0335076_10000058_pt1 | contig 85523 bp, 87 predicted proteins | sample Lox_Sample_25_FD_206717 | JGI IMG/M metagenome (GOLD analysis project Ga0335076, IMG submission 206717) | Soil microbial communities from Loxahatchee National Wildlife Refuge, Florida, United States - Lox_Sample_2.5 | ecosystem: Environmental > Terrestrial > Soil > Wetlands | place: USA... | reverse complement strand
CACCGCCTCGGACCGGAACTCAGGCGGGAAAGGCGGTCTTGTCTTCGGCACTTCGGACCTCCTTCGTCAACTTTCGGCGGCTTTCGCCGAAAGCGCTCAGGTGTCCTTCAAACCGGGGGAAGACCACACCGGGAACGCAAGTGTGCTTGCGCGGGATCACGCGCGATGCGGCTGCTGCGCTGCTTTGGTGCTTGCGAGACTCCGGCCGCGTGGCTAACGCGAGCTGTGTCGACCTCGGCGAGACGGGCTTGCTAGCGGTGAGCGCTTTCCGGGCTAAATGCGCCACGAGGCGCTCTGTTGTATCCCCGGTTCAGCCGGGAGGAACTCGAAGGGAGGTTCTTGGGTCCAATGGCTTACCCGGATCCGGAAGGTGAAAGGGACAACAGCATGCCAGTGAAGCGATGGGCAGCCCAGGCGTCAGGGTTGCGGTGTCGCGGGACCCGCGTGATATGGCGAAAGCCGGATTGCCTGAATCCCAATCTCCAGACGATGCAAGGAAACGTCCGCCGGAAAGACGCATGTGACCGGCGCCGCGCCCTGCGAGGCCGTTCTTTGCGTGGCCTCGCAACCTTCGGGGTGTGGAGCGTCGCCCAGTGAGGGCGATCAAGGAGATGAATGGGGCGCCTACGTCACGCTCGGACGTACAACAGAGACGAACGTGGGATCAACCCCCGGGGCGCGAGCCCCAGGGTGACGGAGTGCCCGTAGTAGTCGTGGGAGTCGCGTCCCACCAAGGAGGACGGGAGAGCCGTCCACAGGGCAAAGGGGCACAGGTGACAGGACAACCGAGAACCGGGAGGTATGCGTAATGCAGAGCGCCGAAACGGTCCTGGAGGTCCTCCGTGAACGCGGCAGGCGCGGCCTGCCGTGCGATGAGTTGTATCGGCAGTTGTTCAACCCGCAGTTGTATCTGCTGGCCTACGGGCGCATCTACTCCAACAAGGGAGCGATGACCCCGGGACCCGACGCGGAAACCGCGGACGGCATGAGCATGGGCAAGATCGAGCGCATCATCGACGCGCTGCGTCACGAGCGCTACCGGTTTCGGCCCGTCCGGCGCCACTACATTCCCAAGAAAGACGGGAAAAAGCGGCCGCTGGGAATGCCGTCGTGGTCAGACAAGCTGCTCGGCGAAGTGATCCGCTTGCTGTTGGAGGCGTACTACGAGCCGCAGTTCTCTGAGCACTCCCACGGCTTCCGGCCCGCCCGCGGGTGCCACACCGCCTTGCGCGAGGTGGCGAACACGTGGACGGGAACGACCTGGTTTATCGAGGGCGACATCTCCCGCTGCTTCGACGAGCTCGACCACTCGGTCATGCTCCAGACGCTCGGTGAGAAGATCCACGATCACCGGTTGCTTCGGCTGATCAGCCAGATGCTGGCTGCCGGGTACCTGGAGGACTGGGTATGGGGAGCCACGCTCAGCGGCGTGCCGCAGGGCGGGGTGCTCTCCCCGTGCCTGTCCAACATCTACCTGGACCGGCTGGACAAGTTCGTCGAGACAACTCTGATCCCGGAATACACCCGAGGTGTGCGCAGGAAACCCAATCCTGAGCACCGCAGGATCACAGGCGCGATCTCTCGTGCCCGCAGACGCGACGACCGTGCCGCGGAACGGGAGCTGCGCAAGCAGCAACGCCGCCTCCCCAGCTCGGATCCTAACGATCCGGGCTACCGGCGGTTGCGTTACGTCAGATACGCCGACGATACCCTGCTCGGGTTCACCGGACCCAGATCAGAAGCTGAGGAGATCAAAAGTCGCCTCGCCCAGTTCCTGCGCGATGACCTCAAGCTGGAGCTGTCCGAGCAAAAGACGCTGATCACCCACGCCCGCACCCGTGCGGCGCGGTTCCTCGGCTATGAGATCACCGTCCAGCACGACGATCGAAAGATCACTGCTGGCCAAAGGACGCTCAACGGCGTGGTCCGCCTGAGCGTGCCCACGGAGGTGATCGCGACCAAGCGCGCGCGGTACATGCAACGGGGCAAACCCCAACGACGGCCCGAGCTGATGAACGCCGAAGACCACGCGATCGTCGGCCTCTACGGCGCCGAGTACCGCGGCATCGTCCAGTACTACCTGCTAGCCGGCGACGTCTACCGGCTGGATCGGCTGCACTGGGTGATGGAAACCTCGCTGCTCAAGACGCTGGCCGGCAAGCACGGCTCGACGGTGACCAAGATGGCCCGCAAACACGCGGCCACCATCCAGACACCGCACGGGCCACGCAAATGCATGCAGGCAATCGTCGACCGCGGCGAGACTGACAAGCCCTCGGTCGCCACGTTCGGTGGCATTCCACTCCGACAGCAACGGACCGCGGTCCTTCAAGATCGCGTTCCCGTGCGGGAGGCGCCCCGTCGCAAAGAGCTGATCCATCGGCTCCTGGCGGGGCGGTGCGAGCTCTGCGGGCAACTGGAGAAGGTGCGCGTGCACCAGATCCGCAAGCTCTCAGACCTCGACAAGCCCGGACAGCCGCAACCCGAATGGGCGCAGATCATGGCCCGCCGCCGCCGCAAGACCCTCGTGGTCTGCGAACGCTGCTACGCCACCATCCACCCCAGGAGGCCAACCGCGTCAATCACGGAATTGTCGCTGGAGAGCCCGGTGAGCTGAAAGGTTCACGCCGGGTTCGGGAGGGGGCCAGAGGAAACGGAGCATCACCGCCACCGCGCCTCTGGCCTACCTCGACGCGAGATGGGAGCGGCGGTCAGGCGACAGGGGTCGGATCACTCCGCCAGGAGTCGTTCCCAGAGCGCCATGAGCGCGGCCGTGGCTTCGGTGCGTCGCTCGGGGGAGTCGTGTCCGTCGCCGAATGTGTCGAGCAGGTATGCGCGGTGGGTGGCCATCAGTAGGAGCGCGAACTCGTGTGGGTTGGCCGGTGGGTGCGGGGCGTTGGTGAGGAGCTGTTCGAGCAGTCGGCGGGGGCCGACGAGAGCGCGGTCGAGCTCGGTCGCGACTGTCGGATCGGCCGCGGCGGCGGCGTCGAGCGCGCGCAGCCACCTGCCGTTGTCGGCATACAGCGCCACGAGGCCGGCGACCATCGCTGCGATCAGGTGTTCCGCGGGGCCGCGCAGGACCTGATCGAGGAGCGGGTCCTCGGAGTCCGGGAGCAGTTCGGGCGCCATCTGCGCGAGCCTGTCGAAGTGGCGGTAGAAGACGGTCCGCGCCAGGCCGGCGCGAGCCATGACATCACCGACGGTCAGGGCGGCGAACGGCCGGTCGAGCAGTAGTTCCCGGGTCGCGTCCAGGATCCGACGCCGCGCTTCAGCTGAAGGAACTCTTTGCGACACTCTGTCGCAGAGTATGCAATCCTATTGCGACACCATGTCGCAATCAGAGCCGGATACACACATCACACTGCCCGATGGGCGCACGCTCTCATACCTGCTAGCGGGCGCCGACAGCGGGCCGGTCGTGACCGTGCTCGACGGTCCCTGCAGCCGCGGGCTCGGGCGGGCACTCGCCCCAACCGCGCGCGAACTCGGGATCCGGCTGGTGATCGCCGACCGTCCGGGATCCCACGGCAGCACGCCCAAACCAGGTCGCACCGTCGCCGAATGGCCCGCCGACCATCTCGCGCTGATCGACGCGCTGGGCGTTGACCGCTTCGGGATCGTGACCCAATCCGGCGGGACGCCCTACGGGATCGCCGTCGCCGGCGCGGTTCCAGAGCGGATCACCGCCCACTCGCTGCTCGGAGCTATCGCGCCGCTCGCGGAGAAGGCCCAGTGGCGTACGGCCGGGAAGGACATGAAGATGACGGCGATGTTGTCCCGGCGCGCGCCGTTTCTGCTGCGGGCGGGCTTCAAGCACCAGTACAAGAAGCTTCCAGATTCAGCGATGGGACTGTTCAAGGGGCCCGACGCGGAGGTCGTCCAGATCCCGTGGGTCAAAGAACTGTTCGTACCGACGACCGCGGAGCTGTTTGCGAACCCGGACGGGTTCATCGAGGAGGCCAGGATCCTTTGCAAGCCGTGGGGTATCACGCCTGGGGCCGTCCGCGCCTCTCTTTGGACTGGTGAGTTTGACCGGATGCACCCGCCGTCGCACGCCCGTCGCGTCGCCGAGCTGCTCGGCGGAGACCCGCCGGTAAAGGTGGTACCGGGCGTCGAGCAGATCGGCCTGCTCGTGATCTTCGACGAAGCGCTGCGATTCGCAACACTCAGCGGTCCCTGAGACACCCGGTATTCGCCCTGAAGCACGTCTACGTACGCCTGCCGCTCGCCCTTGTGATGCGCGGCGTCCGCGCACGCGAAAGCGATCGATCTTCGGCGGTTACGGCGAGTCGAGCAGAACGAGCGCTTGCCCGTTCAGGCGGGGAAGTTCCACGACCGGCCCCAGCGACTTGCCGGTAGCGAAGTCGAAGGGAATGACGCGATCGCGGCCGACGCAGTAGAGCCGGCCGTCAGGAGCGAAGCGCAATCCGCGCGGTCTGCGGAACTCTATTGATGGGTCAGGGCGGAGTACGCGGACGAGGCGGCCGCTCGATGGCTCGTATTCGCGGATGCTGCTCACGGCGTCCGGAGCGCCGAAAGGGAACTCGCTGGCGACCACGATGTGTCCATTCGGGGCGAGCGTCAGATCGAGCGGGCTGAGTTCGGGATCGCTGACCAGATGGTGTGTGCGCAGTGTTCGATCGCGATCAAAAACGACGATCGTGTTGTCCCCTTCACCGGAGGGGCCGATACCGGACGCGAGGTAGAGCCCGCCGTCGGGGGCAAACGCGAACCCACGGGGAAACGGTACGACGCCGTCCGGGAGAACCGGTTCGTCGCTCCCGTCGAGCGTGGCGGGCATGCTGAGGATCGTCCGCCGGGAGCGCTGGGTGAGGTAGTAGCGGCCGTCCGGGCCGAAGACGGCGCCGCCGGGATTTAGTCCAGGCCTCCGTCCGGAGTCGTGGACGACCGCTCCGTGACGATCGAGCGCCAAGACGCGGTCATCGCCGCTGTTGAGGTAGATCAGCGCACCTGACGGATCGAGGGACAGGCCGCGGGGATCGACGATCCGCGGATCGGTGCTGAACGCCCCGATCGAGTGGCCGGCGGAGTCGAACGCGAGGAGTGCATCCAGTCCTCCGCCGTTGGCGCTGCCAGCACTCGTGACGAGGAGGTATGCCTGATGGCCGAACGAGGATCTTGGGGCGCTCATGGCGCGAATACCTGCGTGTAACTCTAAGCCTGCTTCTGGTAAGCGAGGTCGGCTGCGGTCAACCGTTCGAGCGACATCCCGAAGGGAACGTCCTCGGTGATCCTGCGACGCAGGTTGAGGTTCAGCGTCTGCTTCTGCAGTGCCCGGTAGAGCGCCGGCTGGCTTGCCAGCTGTCGGGCGATCTCGATCCCGCGGTCGAGCGCTTGGTCATGCGGCACCACCTCGCTGACGACGCCCCACTGCAACGCGGTCTGGGCGTCGATGTTCTCGCCCATCCAGAGCAGCCACTTTGCACGGGCGGTGCCGGCGACCTCTTCCCAGACGACATGCAGACCGTCACCGCCGGTGATCCCAAACGTGGGATGGGGCAGATCGCCATAGGTGGCGCGCTCCGACGCGATGTGGACGTCGGCAAGGAGCAGGTACTCGGAATGAACCGTTGCCGGTCCGTTGGCCACCCCAACGACGGGCATCGGTAGGTCGAGGAGGCGTTGGAGTACCTTGGTGCCTTCGACGCGGATCATCTCCCAGACCGCTGGTTTGAAGATCTCTCCGAGGCTCGGCCCGTCGATCTGGTCCATGAAGGAGTCGCCCGTTCCGGTGATCACCAGCGCGCTGTTGTCGCGGTCTAGCGACAACTCCTCCAGCACGTCCGTGAAGTCCGAATGGGTCTGACCCGTGAAAACCACCGGCCCGCCCCCGGTGTGAAAGCGGAGCACGAGGACACCATCATCGTCCCGGCTGAGCGCCAGGTTCTCGTACCTGTCGAAATAAGCCGGTGTGCTCATCTGAACGGTCCTCCCTGTTTGGGTTCGCGTGACCGGATTGACGACCCCACCAAACACGGACGAAGCGTCTGCAGCCCACCACCCTCTCATCCGGGCAGATGACCATCGTGGTGGTTGGCCTTTCGTTAACAGTCGCTGGAACTCCACGTAGCCGCCCCATCGGGCGGTCGTGCCTTCGATCCATTGTCACTTCTTCTCGGCGACGGGGATGTTGTCGAACATCGCCCGGACGTCACTGGGTTCGGTAGGGATGTCGCCGCGAACCTGGTAGAGGAACGTCGGCACGCGCACACTTTTCGGTCGGTGAATGTAAGACGGGAGCTCGGCGCGGCGAGCTGAAGGCATCTGCAAAGCGCCGGAGCGCCTCGTCGCTCTGCTCCTGGGCAGATTCGGGCTCGTCTACTACGGCGGTCATGTTGTGGCTCCTCTCCTATGAGGGCTCGTTCGTTCACATTGGCTCAGTGCGGGCACGAGGATGTTCGTCGAGTCGCCGGAGCGGGCGCGCGGACTCGATCTGCGTGCCCACTTCGTCGTCAATCTCGAGAGACGGCTTCGAGGACGACTCATCCGGCGAAGATCGATGAGGCGCCTGCAGGTTCAGGTTGACGGCAAAGGGGCGGCAGGTGTTGTGCCTGTGTGGGACCGATGCGTCTCAAGCCGCCGCCCCAGGTGAACAATCGCCGGAGTGCGGTAGATGTCCTGCGCAAGGCGGGGTGTACGGCGGCGCTCGGAAACATGTAGCAGGTCGACAGCCGCCAGCACGACCATCGCAACGGCCGGCCACAAGGCCAAGACGAGGAGCGGATGACCGAGGTCATGCCCGTTGAAGTAGACGACGTCCCGGGCGCCTCGGATGAGCGCGTTGTTGGGAAGCCATGGCGCTACCTGGCGGAACCCGTCCGGCAGGAATCCGATCGGCACCGTTCCACCGGAGACGGCGTTGCCGACGAAGACGAACGCAACCGCGGCCAGCGCGGTACCGGGCAGACCGACGACCGCCTGCAGGGCTGCTATGAACAGCACGAAGGAGAGCGCGCCGAGGAAGCCAATGCCGATCAGCGCGGCGCCCGCGCCCGTCAGGGCGCCGAGGATCGTGTCCAGCGCCAGGACGCCGCCGACTGCGGCGAGCAGCGCGAACAGGGTCGCGGCCGCGACGCGCCACCAGAGCCGGAACCGCATGCCGAGCAGGAATATGCCGATGCTGCCGATCACGCTCGGAAGGAGGAGCCCGAGGCCGAACACGAAGCTGGAGAGGCCGGTGCTGTCGCCGGGCGGCAGAGGCGCGACGTCGAGTGCCTTGGCGGTCCGATGCATCGCCGCTGACGCGGCGGTAAGCGCTTTGGTCACCGCCTGCTTCTGCGTGAGTCCTTCGGCGCTCGCGGTGACCATTGTGATGGGCCCGGACGGCGGCACGATCAGCGCCCCGGCGGTCGATTGCGAGTACACGCTGCGGTACGCAGCCTGGGCGGTTCCGACGCCGACGACATCGAAGCCGCCGGGCTGCGCGCGCTCGAGACCGGCGGCCACGTAGGAGCGAACCGCGAGCGGCGCGGCCACCGCGATCCGGACGCCGTGCGGCCGCGGGGCATGGTCGGCGTATCCGAACGAAAGGGTGATCCCGAAGCCGAGAACCGCGGCGAACACCGCGATCGCGAACAGTCGACGTACGCCGAGCGCTGCTGACGGTGCTGCGCCGCCGTTCTGCGCCGGGGAGGCTTCCGAGCCGAGATCAGACGGGGATTCAGAGGATTCGCGCATGAGGAGTTCCGATCCGTTCGAAGGTGACGTGTTGGTCGTCTCAGGTTTGTGGCTGAGGCTGTGGGGCCGGGTGTGCAAGCCGGCTGCGCCCGACATGCCGGGTGCCGACGGTGGCGGCGACGATGATCCCGAGTCCGACGAAGCCGGCTGCGCCCAGGAAAGCGACGTGGAATCCGAGCGTGAGTGCTTGGCCGACCCGGTGGTGGCTGGCAATCAGGTGGGTGGTGCGGGTAGTCGCGAGTGTGGTCAGGACGCCGAGGCCGAGCGCGCCGCCGATTTGCTGGGTGGCGTTGACCAGGCCCGACGCGAGGCCGTACTCGTGCTCGCCTACGCCGGTCTCGGCGAGGATCGTTGCCGGCACGAACGCCAGCCCGAGGCCGAGGGCGACTAGCAGCGACGGGCCGAGCAGGTCGGCGAGGTAGCTAGCGTGGACGGGCACCTGGACAAGCCAGACGATCCCGCCGGCGAACATCGCCAGCCCGGCGATCAGCAGCGTGCGGCGTCCGAGCCGGGCGACCAGCGGGGAGGCCAATGCAGCGGCGAGGATGATCCCGACGGCCAGCGGTAGCTGCGCGAGTCCGGTGGTGATCGCGCTGTAACCGAGGACCTTCTGCATGTACAGCGAGAGGAAGTAGAACAGCGCGAGGGCCGCGGCCCCGACGGCGAGCATCGTCACGTTGGCGGCGCTGACGTTGAGGTTCCTAAAGAACCTGAACGGGACCAGCGGCGCGTCGGAGCGTCGCTCGATCACGACGAACGCGACCAGCAGCACGGCGGCGGCGGCGAGCACGCCGATCGTCTGGGTTGAGCCCCAGCCCACCCTGCTCACCCGCACCAGCGCGTAGACGAGGGCGGACAGCCCGGCGGTCACGGTCGCCGCGCCAGGCAGGTCAAAGCTGCGGCGCGCGACCTGGCCGCGGCTCTCGGCGACCAGCGTCGGGGTGATGAGGATCGCGGCGATCCCGATCGGCACGTTGACGAACAGCACCGATCGCCAGCCCAGGCCGCTGGTGAGCACACCGCCGAGCAGCACCCCGGCCGCGCCGGCGGAGCCGGCGACCGCGCCCCACACCGACAGCGCCCTGTTGCGCTCGGCGCCCTCCGAGAAGATCGAGGTGACGAGCGACAGCGCGGCCGGTGCCAGCAGCGCCGCCCCGAGTCCCTGGATTGCGCGCGCGCCGATCAGCCACGCCTCGCTCTGCGCCAGCCCCCCGGCCAACGAGGCGAGAGAGAAGACGCCCAGTCCGACGATGAATACGCGGCGGCGGCCGACCAGGTCGGCGATCCGACCGCCCAGCAACAGGAAGCCGCCGAACGTCAGCACATAGGCGTTGACCACCCACGAGAGATTGGCCAGAGAGAAATGAAGCCCCAGTCCGATCGACGGCAGCGCGATGTTCACGATCGACCCGTCGAGGATGACCATGAATTCAGCCGTCGCCAGCAGCGCCAGCGCCCACGAGCGCCGGTGAGGGGCAGCGGACGAGGATCGGCGTTCGTTGAGCAGCGGCATGATGTACCTCCACTTCTGGAGCTCTCGCCATGCGAGCGTGGATGGGGGTTCCTGTGCGCTGCGGTTACTCATGCTCTGAGTCTCTGCGCGGCAGGGGTAATAGCTGCGAGGAGCGTGACGGTCGGCTGGGTGAGACCGCGTCACGCGATGGTGGTGAGATTGCGGAAGGCGCCTGGTCCCGGCCCGCGCGGAACTGTCCGGCGGTCAGTCTTCGGCTCGGCCGCGCCGTGCACGCGTCGACGCGGCGAGCAGGCCGAGCTTTCGCGCCCGGGCGACGGCGTCCGTGCGTCCGTGCGCGCCGAGCTTGGCGAAGAGGTGGCGTATGTGGGTTCTGACCGTGTTGACGGACAGAAATAGCTCGGCTGCGATCTCGGGGACCTGCAGGTTGGTCGGCAGGTACTGCAGGATGCGGAGCTCGCTGGGGGTCAGCGGTTCGTCGAGCGGATTGGAGTCCTCGGGTTGCTGGGGCGGCGCATGTCCGGACCGAAGATTAAGGATCTCGGAGATCAGCGAGGCATGGGTGCCGCGAAGGCGGGCGTGGCGCTCGAGCAGCTCTGGCGCGGGCATCAGCAGGAAGGGCAGGAGCACGCCATCGGGCTCGGCGAGTTCAAGCGCACGCTCCACAGCGCGCGAGGATGCACCGAGATCGCCCAGCGCGTCGCGCCCGATCGCCTCCAGCAACAGCGCCTGGGCCTCCCACCATGGGGCCCATGGGCTTGACCCGTCGAGCACCGGCGCCAACGCCTCGACAGCGCTCTCCGGATCCTCATTGGCGAGTCTCAGCCTGGCTATGACGAGTCGCATCTCCGGCGCATTGCGCGTTTCCTCGTCCATCGCGGCCAGCGCTTGCGCCACCCTCTCGCTTTCGCCGAGGGCGACCATCACCTGCAGGTTGATTGCTCGCGCTCGCATTTCCAGGAAGGGCGAGGTGACGAGCAGGCCCTCCATGCGCTCCGCCTGACGGGAGGCGGCCACCGCCTCAGCGTCCCGGCCCCGCGCGAACTCGAGCAACGCGCGCACGGCATACACCATCACCGCCTGCGTGTGCTCGGCGAAGTGTCGGAGGACTCGTTCGGCGCGATCCAGCCACAACTCGGCGTCCTGCAGCCTCGCACGCCAAACCAGAACGCGACCGAGTAGCACCGAGGCCGTAACGACCGCGCCCGCACTCTCGTCCCAACCATGAACGCGAGCGAGTTCGAGCGCCTCCCGTGCCCTCCTCTCCCCGATCGCGGGCGATCGAGCGATGCCGGTGACGGCCAGGTGGGAGAGCGCTTGGAGCTCGAGCCACGGCCTGCCCATCCTGCGGGCCTCCGCCAGGACACGCTCGAGCTTCTGCTCGGCCTCCTCGTGTCGACCGGCCCAAGTCTCGGCGATCGCGAGGTACGTCAGCGCGGTCACCTGCAGGTCCTTGCGGAACTCGAACTCGGCCGATTCCGAGGCTTCGGTCAAGGCCAGGAGGCGCTCCGCCTCCTCGGCGACGGCCTCGGGGTCGTTGCGCGCGCGAGCGACCGCCAACCGTGCGAACACTAGCTGGCCCGTGAAACGCCCGCGGCGCTCTTCGGAGACCGACGCCGCTAGGCTCGCGGCCAACTTCAGGTAGCGCTCGGCCTCACCCAGTAATCCGGCGGCGCGCATGTCACCCGCCGCGACCACCGCCAGCTCGGCATCCGCCGCCATCACACTGTCAGGAAACCGCGCCGGGAGTGCGTGCACGATCGGCTGGCGCCCGTCCAGGTACAGCGAGAGCCAGTTATCCGCCAGCAGCCGCGCCGCCAGGCCCCAGTCCTCGGCCGCCTGGGCGTGGCGGATCGCCTCGACCGGATACCCGTGCTCTGCCAGCCACCCGGCCGCGGCGCCGTGCAGTTCAGGCACCTCCTCGGGCGCAGTCCGGCGCAGCTCGAGGCCGAGCAGGTCCGCGAACAGGTGGTGGTAGCGAAACCACATCCGCTCCGGATCCACCGCCACCACGAACGCCCTCGCGTCCTCGAGCTCCATCAGGATGCGCTCCGAGCCCGAATTACCGGTCAGTCGATCGGCGAGCGGCCCGCTCACCCGCTCCAGCACCGAGGTCCGCAACAGCAGCCGCGTCACCTCCTCCGGCTGGCGCTGCAGCACCTCGGCGAACAGGTACTCGGCCACCGTGCGCTCGCGCCCCGAGAACCCGGCCGCGAGGCTCTCGGGGTCTGGACGCTTGGCCATCGACAGAGCCGCGAGGCGCAGCCCCGCCGCCCACCCCTCGGTCGTCGTCACCAGCGACTCGAGCGCCTCATCCGACAACCGAACGCCGGCCGCCTCGAGCAGATCCCTCGACTCCGCGACGGTGAACCGAAGGTCCTCGCCCCGGATCTCCGTCAGCTCGCCCTCGAGGCGCAAGCGGTGCAACCCGAGCCGCAGATCGCGGCGGGTCAGCAACACGAATCGCAGCGACGTCGGCGCTGCGGCGAGGAGCTCCTCGAACTGGCGGACTGCATCCTCGTCCTCGAGCTCGTCCAGGTCGTCCATCACCAGCCACAGCGGCTCCTCGAGCGCGCTCAGGTCCTCCGCCAGGCGGCGGACGATCGTCCACCCATGCACACTGGGAGCCGCCGTCAACTCGCGCACCAGCTCCGAACCGGCGCGCGTACCCCGCAGCGCGTCGAGCACCGCCAACCAGAACGCCTGGGGATCGCGCGCCTCGCGTGCCACCGATACCCACGCCACCTGCTCGCTAAGTCCCGACTCGGCGATCCAGCAACGCACCAGTGACGTCTTCCCTGCACCCGCGGAAGCTGACACCACCGTCACGCGGCCCGCTTCTTCGAGCGGTCCGAACAGGCCACGCCGCGCGATCAACTGATTCTTGACCCGAGCGGCGGCGGAAACGCCAGCATCTACCGATGGCGCCACAGCCCACATGTTCCCACCAGGCCGGTCCCCCGGGGGCGGGTTCAACAACACCAAGTGACGAGCGCTCATCCACCTTGCGCCAATCCTGATCGCGTACCGAGCCCCAGAGCGACGAGCCGCAACGAGGCTGGACCATCGCGCCATCAAGAGTTCCCACAGCGGCCACCGGCCCGGCCACGCCTAAGAGACGCCAAATCTCATCACGATTAGGTGAGGCGTCCTAACCCAATCCAGCGCCAGAGTCCGACAGCGTCGATGGCCGCCAACACAACACCCAGGACGGACGCCGGGCCCATTCGGACTTCAGCGACTCTCACGGTCAACGGGGTTGAGGGAGTCATCTTCGATCTGGACGGCGTGCTGCTCGATTCCGAGCAGCTGTGGAACGAGTCCAAGGAGGCGTTCGTGCGGGCGACGGAAGGCCGCTGGCGCGATGACGCGCCTCACGCCATGCTCGGCATGAACTCGACCGAGTGGTCGAGCTACATGCACGATGAGCTGGACGTACCGCTCCCGCAAGACGACATCAACCGCGGCGTCGTGGCTCGGATGGAGGAGCGCTACCGCTCCGGGCTGCCCCTCCTGCCCGGCGCGGTGGATGCGGTGCGACGGCTTGCCGCCCACTGGCCGGTGGCGCTCGCATCCTCGGCCACCCGGGAGATCATCGATCTCGTCCTTGAGCTCTCCGGCTTGGCCGATGCGTTCGCGGTGACCGTGTCTTCAGACGAGGTCCCGCGGGGTAAGCCAGCTCCCGACGTCTACCTCGAGGCGGCGCGGCGCCTCGGCGTCGCGCCAGCGAGTTGCGTGGCGATCGAGGATTCCAGCAGTGGGCTGCGGTCGGCGGCGGCCGCGGGCCTGACGGCGATCGCCCTTCCCAACCCCCACTATCCGCCCGGCGTTGACGCGCTCGCGCTCGCCGCGGCCACGATCACCACGCTCCAGGAGCTCACGCCGAGGCTCGTGATCAGCGCCGCAGCGCGGTCTGGATGACCCGTGGCGGCCAGGGCGAGCGTCTGGTAGGCGGCGGGGAATGAGCGTACTGCTGTCAGCGGTAACTGTGCTCGCCTGGGGAACGTGGATCCCGCTCGCCCAGGTTGTGGCCGGTGTCCCTCAGAGATCACGCACGCTCTACGTCACGCTGGGGAACGTGATCGTGGCCAGCGCGGCGCTGGCGATCGGCAGCGGGAGCCTCACGTTCGGGTGGCGCACGTTCTGGCTCCCGCTGTCTGGTGGAGTGGTGTGGACGATCGGCAACCTCACGGCATTTCGCGCAATCGAGACGATCGGGCTGGCGCGAGCGGCGGGGACCTGGACGCCTCTAAACATCGCCACCGCATTCGTGTGGGGCGCCGTGCTCTTCGGCGAGCTCGCCCACTTCGGTCCGGCGCAGATCGCCGTGCTCCTCGCCGGCTTCGTTGCGATGTTGATCGGCGTCGTGATCGTGGTCAGCTCCACGCACCAGCAACCAGAAGACCACGCAGGGCCATCCAAGCCATCGCGCACGGGGCGCGGTCGGGACCGCCGACGAGTAGGGCTGATGTGGGCTGTCGCAGCCGGACTGCTGTGGGGAAGCTACTTCGTACCCGCCCAGTGGTCGAAGACCCCCGCACACGTCGCCAACTTCCCGCTGGCGATCGGCGCCCTGCTCGCCGGCCTCGTGCTCGCCGCCAGATCCGGCGAGCGCGTGAGGATGCCACCTAGGGTCACGACCATCCAGGTCGCTGCTGGCGTCCTGTTCGGGATCGGCAACGTCGCGCTGCTCAGTCTGGTCGCCCGGGTCGGGACGGGCGTCGGGTTCACGGTCGCCCAGCTGAGCCTGCTGGTCAACGCCAGCATCGGAATCTGGGTGTTCAAGGTTCCGCCGCCCGGCACCCGTCCGGCCCGGATCGCGTTCGCTGGAATCGTGCTCGCTGGGGTGGGCGGCTTCGCGATCGGGGCGCTCGGGTAGGTCCCCGGTCTGACCCGCGTCGGTTCGCACGTACTGCCCGAACGGAATCACGGCCGCTACATATCTTCAGACAGAGACACCTGCTCCGGAACTCCGCGAGATCGAAGGCAAGTAGCAGCCATCACAGTCGCCCTCGACCACAATCGGCGCCGACACCGACACTCCGATCTTTCGGAGGATCACTCGACCCCGCGACGCCGTCGCACTTGAGCGTCGGTGTGGCGAACCCGATCTGGTGATAAGCCTTATCCGGTCACTCGCGGGGTGGCGTCGGCGCGAGGATTGTGTTGCGCGAGTCTGCCCCTGCAGCTGCTTGAGATCCGCTCCCGAAATCTGGCGGTGCCGGGACGACCGGCCAAAAATCACGCGAACTTCGCGAGGACGACTCACCCAGTCTTAGGTGAGGCTGTCCGTCGACCCTCGATGTCCGATTCGCGCTCGATCAGCCCGGCCTCAGGTAGTGCGTTGCGATCCGCCGGCGATCACCAGCCCGCGCGGCGGTTGGGTCGCCGCCCGGCGTTGGATGGTGTGCGCGGCGTCGCGGTGCTGTTGGTGATCGCGGTGCACGTCGGTCTGCTCGACAGCGGAGACATCGGTGTGGACGTGTTCTTTCCGTTGTCGGGGTTCTTGATCACGGCGCTCCTGTACGAGGAGTGGGAGCGTCACGGTGTGCTCTCACTTCGTGGCTTCTACGCCCGCCGCGCGCGCCGACTGGTGCCGGCGCTGATCGTGCTGGTGGTTGCGTTCGCGGCGCTCTCGCGGCTCGTCCACACGTTCAGCGCGAGCATGCCGAGGGGGCCGCTGGTGGGAAGCACGTTGTTGTTTGCCAATAACTGGGTGGCGACGCTGTCTGCGGCCCATGGCCGGGCGCTCGGCCCGCTCTCGCCGACCTGGAGTCTGGCCGAGGAGGGTCAGTTCTACCTCCTGTGGCCGGCGGTCCTCGCGGTCCTGTTGCGGTGGCGACGGCGGACGTCGTTCGTGCTGGGCACGCTGGGGGTATCGATCCTCGTGCTCCTCGCGGTCGTTCCGCTCGTGCGCCACGCCTACCCGGCCTACAACGCCTACACCAGCCCACTCGATCGAAGCGCCGAGTTGCTGCTCGGGTCGGCCGCGGCGATCCTCTGGCGCGAGCGGCTCCTGCCATCGCTGCTCGGGCGGTCGATCACCGCCTGGCTGGCGTTGGCCGGGCTGGCATTTGTGCTGGCCCAGGCGGGAACGCCGCAGCGCACGCCGTACCTGGCCGCAGCTCTACTGGCGACGCTCCTGATGGTTAGCGTCCTGAGCAGAGACCAGACCGACTCGGCTTCGGGGCGTTCCCCGCGCCGCTTGGCCGGCCGTGCCGGTGGCGCGCTGTCAGCCGCTCTCAGCTCAACTCCGGTTCGGTTCACCGGCAAGATCAGCTACGGGATCTGCCTCTACCACCTGCCGATCTACTACCTCCTGTTGAACTACGCGCCCGGCCGGTCCCATTACTTCTACGGCGCGGTTGTGCTTGCCGCCAGTCTGCTCGCGGCCGCGTGTTCCTGGAAATTGCTGGAGTCTCCGATCATTCACGGCGGCGCGCCAGGACGACGGATCCTCGCCCGCGTCAGGCGCGGCCGTCACGACCGAGACACCGCACCGGTCCTCGATGCCCCAGGCCAAGCGTGCGGGCGAGCCACGTAGAAGCGCGGAGCGATGGCCCCTTAGCTCGCTGACGACGTCGCGGTGGTCGAGGTCGATGACGGCCCGTGCGCTGTGAGGTTGATCGAGCGGCCGGGGCTGTGTGGTTTGTTGGGGGGCGGGGTGGGTGGCCTTGGTGTCGACGCCGGCGAACTGTTCGTGTCGCCAAACACGATCCGCACCCACCTACGCAACGTCTACGGCAAGCTCAGGTGCTCGCCGAGCACTTCGCGGTCCACCAGGCCCGCGCCGCGCAGTGGACCCGGCTGGCCGGCCGCACCTACGCCGACTACGTCGCCAGCCGCATCGCCCACCGCCGCTGACCGCGACGGTCACGGGTCGACCAGCCAGCCGCGCCCGTCGTCGTTGCCGCCACGCGCTCGTGACGCGCCGAGCTTGCGGCTGGCCGTGGGGTCGCGCGGCGCGATTCAGGCACCCGCACCAACCTCGGCCTGCTCGGCAGCCTGCGAATGATCCCGATCATCCCCATCATCCTGGCCATCGTCGCCATTCACCTGCTCGTAGCTGCTGTCAGCGGCCTGTGGATCCTGATCCCGCTGTACTTTCTGGCCCGTCTCGCGATCGTCCGCTGCGGATCCCGCGACTGGAGCGGTCGCCGCGGAGCCGCGCTATAGCGGCCCTGACGGCTGGTTTGCGTCAGACGGCCGCGCCGGCCTACGAAGCGCCACGCAGAGCGGGTGAGGGCTGGCCGGAGTCCTGCTCGGACTGAGCGTCTTCGACGGCTTTGCCGGCGGCGAGCTTGATCAACTCGGGGACGACAAATGTGGAGATGGCGATTGGCGCGAGCAGCAGCTGCACCCACTCCCACAGCGTGTTGCCGGGATAGCCGGTCCAACCCCAGTCCAGCGCGTATCCGCCGATCAAGGTCACGACCCAGGCGGCCCCCAGGACCTCGGCCGTGCCTCGATATACGGGACGGAACCTACGGCCGGTCTTCGGCCACACAGTTGCCGTGGCGATAGTGACCGGCAGGACGATAAGCGTCAGCCAGTTCCAGAGTGTGTGACCCCGGAAGCCCGTCCAGCGCAACGGTACGACGTACCCAGCCAGCACGAAGGCAACGAAGACAAGGACAGCGGCGCTGAGAGCCTTGCGGCGCGCCGGGCTCATCTCGCCCGAGAAGCGCAGCCACAAGGGGAAGGTTCCCAGGGCGACGGGAAGGAGAAGCAGCTGCATCCAGTCCCATACCTGGCCGTTCTGCATCAAGCCGGTCCACGACCAGTGCCCGGCGTAGCTGCCGATGATGATCACGATCGTCACCAGCGCCGCGGCGGCGATCGCCAGGCCGCGCCACGCCAGGGGGCGGGTGAGCTTAGGAGCACCCTCGCGGGGACGCTCGCCCAACGCACTGGGAGGAGCTTCAGTGCCGGATCCGCCAGACGGTGGCGCGGATATGCCCGCGATCCGATAGCTCTCGATCACGCCGCGGTGAAACGCGGACCGCAGCAGCTCGGCGGAGTCGCGTTCACCCCCGGGGGCTCGGTTCGCGAGGGCCTGCAGTCGGAGAAGATCATCCTCGCTCACCTCGACGGACACGGTGGGCTCGGGGCTCCGCACCTGGAGTCCGATCGATTGGGCAGTAACTGACACGGTGATTATTTCTCGGCGCGGCCTCGGATGAACGCTTACGATTACCAAGACGCTCCGGAGTCCCCGCGTATTCCATCGTTGTCCGCCGCAGCCGGCTAAGGCGCGGCGGGCGGAAGTCGGTCGGTGGCCTCGCCGGCGAGTTCGTCGAGCTCGGCCAGCGCGTGGCGGAGGTCCTCGACGAGCGGCCCGCGCTGGCGGGTGCTGAAGAAGTCCAGGAGGGCCTGGTAGTACCAGAGCTGGTCGTCGATTGTCTTGTTGGTGAACCGCGCCCACAGGGCCTCTCCCTCGGCGCGGTAGTCGCGAACGATCGAGCGAGCGTTGTGGACCTTGTCGGCCAACGCGACCCGCAGGACCCTGTCATCGGTGACCTCGGGCAGGTGGGCGAGATACGCCGCTTTGCGCGCGCGCCAGCCGCGTGTGTCGGCGGGATCTAGGGTGTCCGAGCACGCTTCCACAATCGCGGCGACATCCGGGCCGAACTCGCGGTGGATGCGCTCGAGCATGGCTGGCCCGCCGCCATCCTCGACGCTGTCGTGCAGCAGCGCCGCGATCGCCTGGGTCTCATCGCCGCCGTCTTCGAGTACCAGCCCAGCGACGATCATCAGGTGCGCGGCGTAAGGGATCTCCGTGCCCAGCCGCCGCTGGCCACCGTGTACCTCGTTGGCAAGTGCGGCAGCGGCGAAGAACCGATCAGTCAGAAGCGGCCCGGGCGACGACATCTCGAACGAGCAGCGTATCCAGCCCCCCATCGTCCGTGGGTTATGTCACCGCGGAGCGGCTCGCCACCCAGCTTCTGTTGTTGGGCCGCCGGCGCCGTCACGCGACCCTACGCGCCGCTCCGCGCGGACTCTGCTGTCCACGCGCGTGCCGCCGTCTTGCCACGACGACGTCCGGCGCGACGAAAGCCATGCTGACCGGGCTCGCGCGGCTGGGAGGCGATGCTCCAGGCGAGCCCGCCGATCACCGCAAGGCAGACGAAACCTGCCATCAAGACGTTGAGGATGAGGACGATCGTCATTTTGTTTCTCCTGTTGGCCCTTGTTCGTTTCCTAGCTCCTCCTGCGACGAGACAGACGAAGCGTTCGCGAGGCAGTGTGGGACCAAGCTGGCGTTCGCACATCGGTCAAACGAACATTTCTTGCCCCGCGCCATTTAGGCCTGTTTAGGGATGCGGAGGCTCCGTGTAGTTCGCGCTCGTCTCACCGCTCTGCGGCCGAGTGCGCGGCCGATGCGCTTGCTCACGTTTGTTATGCGGTGCGGCCCGCTGTCGCGGTAGATCACGTCGTCGCCGCGGCGCGCTCGCATCGCCTGATGGTCGGCGAACTCGACTTCGCAGCGCGGAAAGCATCGACTCGCGCCCGTCGGCCTCGGTGTAGGTCCGAGTGGATCGTGTAGTCGGGAGTCGGCCCGCAGCACGGGCACCGGCGTCGCCTCGTGCTTAGGCTGGTCGCCCAGCAGGTCGGTGAGCTCGACGTCATAGAGCCCGGCTAGGTGCAGCAGCCGACCGATCGCAATGTCGTTCAGTCCTTGTTCGAGCAGCGACAGGAACGAACTCGAGATGGCTACCGCGGACGACAGCTCGGCCTGGGAGAGCTGACGATCGGCGCAGCCCACACAGCGTTGTGCCGAGCGACTGCTCGTGCGCACCGGTCGAGTCTTGGTGCGCAGGCGCCACGTCCGCACCGTATTTGCACAACATCGCCGCCGTCTCCGTTGCTGCTGCGGGCCTCCTGTCGGGAAACTGACACTCGGTGGCTCCACCGCTTGCCCTGAGCGGTGTCTTGTGCTTAAACCCAGGGTCCGCGCCGCCAGCATTCTGGCCGGCGAGGAAAGGAGAGATTACTCGACGTTCTGCCGTCGGCCTTGCCGCGCGCCGACAGCGCGAGGGTCTGTTGCGACGGTCGATGCGGCGACAGCTGCTTGCGTTCTCGCTCTAGCGCCATGGCGCGCTGACGATGACGTAAGGAGGTGACAAGCCCCAACACCTGATCTTCCCCTGGTCGAGGGACAGCAGTCGGCACAAGCGAAGACTGCCTGTACTTCGAGGTTTACGAGCCGCCGACTCGCACCCCGGTCACAAGCTGTGGGTGATGTTTGAAATCCACGGCGCGCGCAGCGTTTGTCGAATCTCTATGTGCGGGGCCACCGGCGAGGAGTGAAGCCTCTTCCGCCGGGGCCCTCGAGAAATGTGAGGTGAATGTTTCTATGAGTCTTGGATCTCGAATCAGGAGGCGGGGGGTGGCCGTTCCTCTAGCGGCCGCCGCATTGGCGCTGGCCGTGGCCGGCGCCGTGCATGCGGCGTCATCGCACGCCGCTTCTACGGCTAGCCCCGCCTGCAGTGCCAACACGACCGTTCAAACCGATGAGGGGTCGGTCTGTGGTGTTACATCCAACGGCATTACGACCTACTTCAGCGTCCCGTACGCCGCGGCTCCCGTGGGCAACCTCCGCTGGCAGCCGCCGCAGCCGCACCCACCCTGGAGCGGCGTGCTGGCCAGCACGCAGGAGGCCGTGGAATGCACGAACGTGTTCACCGCGTTCACCAATGCCCCCTCGAGTGAGGACTGCCTCAACCTGAAGATCATGGTCCCAGCGGGCACGCAGGCCGGCGCGAATCTCCCGGTGATGTTCGAGTTCCACGGCGGCGGGTTCCTCGGCGAGGCTCGCACCGACGACGGGTCGAATCTGGTCCGCACCGGCAACGTCGTCTACGTCTACGTCAACTACCGGCTGGGAATTCTCGGGTTCTTGGCGGACAAGGCGCTGGGTCCGCACTCCGGGGACTACGGGCTGGAGGACCAGCAGGCAGGCCTGCGGTGGGTCCAGAAGAACATCTCGCAGTTCGGTGGTGACCCGGGCAACGTCACGGTCTTCGGGGAGTCCGCCGGTGGCGCGAGCACGTGTGCTCAGGTCGCCTCGCCGACCGCCAGCGGACTGTTCGAGAAGGCGATCAGCGTCAGCGGCTTCTACAACTACCAGAACAACATTGTGTGGTCGAAGGCCGACTGCAAGTCGCACTACTTCACCGAGGCGCAGGCGCAGGCGGCCGGCGCGCAGTTCGCTGCGAAGGTCGGTTGCGGGAATGTCGCAGACGTCGCCGCCTGCCTGCGCGCGGTTCCGGCCGCGACGCTGTTGGCAGCCGGGGGACAGGTCGGCGATCCCACGGCTGGTGGCACGATCGGGCCGATCATCAATGGCACCACGCTGACGATGTCGCCCGTGGAGGCACTCACCACCGGACACGCCAACCACGTCACACTCATAACCGATGTGGGGCGTGACGAGTTCAACGGCGGTGTGTACACGAACTCCTTCGGGTCGACTATCGTGGTCGCCGAGACGCCGGCGCAGTACGACACGCTGGTACGCGAGCAGTTCGGGAGACTGGCGCCGACCGTGGAGCGTCTCTATCCGCTGAGCAGATTCGAATCGCCGTACACGGCATATCGGACGATCATGGCCGACTCGGCATCGGTCTGCCCGATGCTGCAGCTCGACCGCAGGGCATCGAAGTTCATGCCCGTGTACTCCGACATCAACGCCGACGCGGACAACCCCGCCGGTGAGGATTTGACGGACGTGAACGGCGCCCAGCACAGCGGCACGAACGGGCTGGTGCATTTCAACACGTCGCAGCTCGATGCAAACCAGGGCGCGCTGCAGTTGCAGCTGTTGCGGGAATGGACGCATCTCGCGCAGACCGGAAGTCCGGTCGCTCCACAGACTCCCGTATGGGACCGATACACCGCCGTCGGAGGCCCGGTCATGACTCTCCAGCCGGGTGACACCAGCGCGACCGTGCCGTCGAGCTTCTATGAGTCACAGCATAACTGCGCGTTCTGGGACAGGGTCACTAACTACTGACACCCCTCGCGGGCTCAGACGCGGCAACAGCAACCACGAGGGCCCCAGCACCGCTGCTGGGGCCCTCGTTGATACTCACCGCCACGTATGTATGCCGGGGGCTTCGTACGATCCGGCTGGGATGGAACGGCCGACCTGGTTTCTGCGCTGCAGCTCGTGGAGGCCGCTGGAGAGAGGACCTATCCGGCTGGCAGGACTCGGAGCTGGATGGGTGATTCCGTGTTGAGCGATTTCATGTCGAGAACCTCTGACCGGCTCCGCTCACCAGGTGAAGGGCCACGACAGGCGCGGCCCACGACATCAGGAGACTACGATGCCGAAGTACCTCCTCCTCAAGCACTACCGCGGCGGCCCGGAGCCGCACCATCTCTTCCCCCCGATGGACCGGTGGGCCCCCGAGGACGTGGAGGCGCACATCGCTTTCCAGCGCCACGTCGCGGAGCTCCTCGAAGAGCGCGGCGAGTACGTCGCCGCCCAGGCGCTCACGCCGGTGCAGACCTGGGTGCGCTACGGCGGTCCGGACGCCGCGCCGGTCACCACCGACGGGCCGCACCCCGAGACCAGCGACCTGATCGCCGGCTGGTTCATGATCGACGTGGAGTCGCACGAGCGTGCGGTCGAGCTGGCGGCGTACGTCTCGTCCGAGCCAGGACCGGGCGGGGAGCCGCTGTACGAGTGGATCGACGTCCGGGAGGTCATGTGGGAGCGCCCTGAGACGACTGACGCGGCGTGATCCACGAGCCGACGCCACAGCTGGACGAGGGGGCGCTGCGCGCCCTCGTCCCTCGGGTGCTCGCGGGCCTGGTCCGGGCGGGCGAGGACTTCGATGCCGCCGAGGACGCGCTGCAGGAGGCGCTGCTGGAGGCGCTGCGAGTGTGGCCCGAGCACCCGCCGCGCGACCCGCGCGCGTGGCTGGCGACGGTCGCGACCCGGCGGCTCGTCGACGCCCGCCGCAGCGAGGCCGCCCGCCACCGCCGGGAGGAGGCGACGTACGCCGAGCCGCGTCCCGCAGCCACCGACGCGGGTGACGACACTCTCTTCCTGCTGTTCTGCTGCTGCCACCCGGACCTCGCGCCCGCCTCCCAGGTGGCGCTGACCTTGCGCGCCGTGGGCGGCCTCGGCACCCGGGAGATCGCCGATGCCTTCCACGTCCCGGAGGCGACAATGGCGCAACGTATCAGCCGGGCCAAGCGCAGCCTGCGCGGGCGCCCCCTGGACGAGCCCGGTGACCTTGCGGTCGTGCTGCGCGTCCTCTACCTCATCTACACGACCGGGCACGCCGGGCGGGTTGCCCTGGCCCGCGAGGCGATCCGGCTCGCCCGCCAACTTACCCTCGCCACCGAGGAGCGGAGGCGCGCGGGCTGCTTGCGCTGATGCTTCTCAATCACGCCCGGCTACCGGCGCGAGTCGACTCAGAGGGTCGCATCGTCACGCTCGACCGGCAGGACCGCCGGCTGTGGGACACGCGCGCGATCGCCGAGGGCGTGCGCGTCCTTCAGTCCGCGCTAGCGATGGAGCGCCCCGGCCGCTACCAGGTCGAGGCGGCCATCGCCGCCCTGCACGACGACGCGGCCAGCGCCGAGGAGACCGACTGGCCGCAGATCCTCGCCTGGTACGACGACCTCGTCGCCCTCACCGACGATCCGGTGCGCCAGGACCCCGCCGCGGTGCTCGGCCGCGCCGTCGCGGTCGGCCATGTCCTCGGTGCCGGCGCAGCGTTGCGCGAGACCGACCGGCTGCGCGAGGTGCTAGGCGAGCGGCACCGGTGGCATGCGGTCCGCGGCCATCTGCACGAACTCGACGGCGATCTCCCGGCCGCGGGCGCGGCGTACGCGGAGGCCGCCCGTCGGGCCACGGACATCGCCGAGCACGACCACCTGGTCCGTCAGGCCGCCCGCGCGAGAGCCGGCGAGCAATCCAGGAACAGTCGTCGCACTAAGGCGTGAGCGTCTTCACAGGAGTTACCCTGACGCGTTGGGGGCGGTTGTGGATCCGCTACTAGAGGGGCGTGAAGCGCTTTCCCAGGGGCGATGGGAGGAGGCACGGCGTGGGTTCGAGCGGGCGCTGGCCGAGGGCGAGACGGCGCCGGCGCTCGAGGGACTCGGTGTCGCTTGTCGCTGGCTTCGCGATACGGGGCCGATGTTCCGCGCGATGGCTCGGTCGTACCGGCTCTACCGCCGCGCCCACGATCGCCAGTCCGCGGCTCGGACCGCGTTGCAGCTGTCGCTTGGCGAGGTCTACTTCCGGATGGAGCCTGCGGTGGCGCTCGGATGGCTCGCGCGCGCCGAGCGGTTGTTGGACGGGCTCGAGCCGACGCCGGAAGGCGCTCTGGCGCTGTGCGTCCGTGCGAACGTCGCGCTCGGACTCGAGAAGGACTTGGACCGGGCGCTCGCGAACGCCCGGGAGGCCCAGCAGCATGCGAAGGCGGCCGACGCGTTCGACGCCGAGATGATGGCGGTGGCAATCGAGGGCTTGGCGCTCGCCTGCGGTGGCGAGATCGAGACCGGGATGCGTTTGCTGGATGAGGCGACGGCCGCTGCGGTTGGTGGGGAGCTCGAGGATCCGGACGCGATCAGCATGACCTGTTGTGCGCTGATCGACGCGTGTAAACGGGTGCGCGACTTCAACCGGGCCAGTCAATGGTGCGATCAGGTCCAGGAGTTCTGTGAGCGCTGGTCCGATCAGCTGACGTTCGCCGCTTGTCGAGCGCACTACGCGGATGTCCTCATCTGGCGCGGCGCCTGGGCGGACGCGGAGGCGCAGCTTGTGGGGAACCTGGGACCGCTCGCCGCGATCCACCGGCAGCGCATCGCCGACTCGCTCGTGCGAGTCGCGGAGCTGCGCCGCAGGCAGGGTCGCCTGACGGATGCGGCCGATCTGCTCGCTCAGACCGAGGGCCATTGGCTGGCGCCACTTGTCGGCGGCGAGCTCGCGCTTGACCGTGGCGAGCCGCGGCAGGCGTCTCAGGCGGCCGAGCTGTACCTTCGCCGGGTTCCATCGGAGCTCGTGACGGAACGGACCGGCGGCCTCGAGCTGCTGACACGCGCGTCCGTGCGTACCGGCGATATTGCAGCGGCGAGCGCCGCAGCCGACGACCTGCGGCGGTCGCGCAACGTGTTGGCACACCTCCGGCGCGCGCCAAGAGCTCGGGGCGGTGCTGGCAGCGCTGGGTCAGGAGCAGGCCGCGGCGCGCGAGGTGCGCACGGCGGGCTCAGAGCTCGCCGCACTCGGCGCGGCGGCAGCGTCCGCCTCTGACGGCGCCGGGCTGAGCCCACGCGAACTCGAGGTGCTCAGGTTGATTGCGCGCGGGCGATCCAATCAGGAGATCGCCGCCGAGCTGTTTCTCAGCACGCGCACCGTCGAGCGGCACGTGTCGAACATCTACGACAAGATCGGCGCCGCCGGCAAGTCGGCACGTGCTGCAGCCACGTCATATGCGCTCGTACAGCGGATCGCATGAGCCAATTACGTGTCGCGGGCGACGCCGATACGTGCACACACTCATGACACACCCCGCGCGCACACCTAGCGTTCGCTGACACCGGATCGACTCGCCGGACGCCGCACCGGCGCCCGGCGGGTCCCGCGCCCCGGTACGCGCACATCCACATCATCGTCATCGGGCCGAGCGAGCGCAACAGTCCTCTTCATCGGCTGACGAGATTGCATATCGCGAAGCTACGCGCGCGCCAGCGACCGCGCATCGGGAGGACCACCCAGATTGGGGTCTCGCCAACCCCAGCTTGGGCTCGCGCACGACTCAGGACCGCGAGCCTGCGCGGTCTAGCTCAAACCACACGCATGTCGGCCCGGGGCGTATCCCCGACCGGCTGGTTATTGCGTCGACGATGGCAAGCCCACGCTCGGATAACTGCGCCGGAGGGACATGGGGGGCTTGGTAGTCGAAGCCTCCCCCCTCGTCGATCACCGCGACGTGAAGACGGTGGGGGCATGATCGCACCCTTCCCGTGCCTTACCGCGTTCGTCGCCAGTTCGCTGACGGCCAGCGTCGCCCGCCGCAAGTCGTCGCGAGACAACGCGTCGTCGAGCCAATCGACGAGCGCGTGACGCGCGAGTCGGGGTCCGATCTCGCTTCGCGGCAAGCGCTTCTGAAGGCGGTGGCCGGAACCGTCTCGGCCAGGTCCGTGCCGCCCCACACTCCCCGCGGCACTGCTCGGCCGGTCTCGCTTGTGATCCGAGCGAGCCAGCCGGCTAACCGTCATGAGCTTCGCAGCGAAGTGCAACTCCCGCGCACTCGCATAGCCGGCCTCCGCGCGGGCAAAAAGATCCGCGGTTTGTTCTCGCCCCCGGTCCACAAACGCAACAGAGCCAGCCGGACGGGCGAAAGCCAACCCCATCCGTTGGTTAGCAACCCTCGCAACACGGTCCGCCATCACGACTGACATGCTCGACGCCGCTCTTGCTTGCTTGAGTCGCCAATATTTGTTCCATGGATACCTTCAACCTCTTTCGCGGCGAGACGATCGGCGAGGAGAGTGATCCGGCCGGACACCGTGCGCGATCCGCGCAACTCGCGCCAAGGTTCGGAGCGTCTCGCGTTGCGATGACCGTGTATGACCTGCCACCGGGGCAGGCGATTTGCCCCTATCACTTCCACTGGGGTGATGAGGAGTGGCTGGTCGTGGTTTCCGGAACGCCTACGGTTCGTACACCCAACGGCGAACAGACGCTGGAGCCGGGCGATGTCGTCTGCTTCCTGGTCGGTCCGGAGGGAGCCCATCGGGTCCACAACGCGAGCGACAACGCCGCCCGCGTCGCGCTTTTCTCCAACAAGCACGAGTTCGGCATCATCGAATATCCCGACAGCGACAAGATTGGCGTCTGGGGACGCCATAACGACTCGCTCGACCACGTGGTCCGGCGCAGCCCGGACCTCGACTACTGGGACGGCGAGCGGCCCTGAAGATCGTCAGCTGCGCGGGCGGTCGGAGATCGCGGCCGCCCGCGCGTACGCCGGGCGTGCCTCGCTGCGACGCACGTAGGCCTCGAGTGCCGGCCACGGTCCCAGCAGCCCTCGCGTGTTAGCTCCCTGAAGCACGCTCGCGCACATCACGTCGGCAACGCTGAAGCGACCGTCAACGAGCCAGTCGCGGTCGGCGAGCGCGGACTGCATCGCGGTGGCCGCGTCGGCGAAGCGGTCGTGGGCCGGGGAGTCGGTGATGCCTTCGCCGAGCTCGCGAATCCAGCGAAACAGCGGCGCCTCGAGCTCCGAGACCGCGAACACGACCCACTGGTACACGAGCCCCCGCCCCGTCGAGCCAACGGCATCGATCAATCCGGCGCTCGGGTTTAGATCGGCAAGTTGGAGGCAGATCGCCGCGGACTCGAATATCGTCGCGCCGTCCCCGAGCTGGAGCGCTGGGACGCGCCCGAGCGGGTGGCGCCGCAGGTGCTCCTCAGACCGTCGTTCCGCACCCCTGATCTCTGTCAGGTCATACGGTGCACCGATCTCCTCCAGCAACCACAGCACACGGCTCGACCGCGTCCGCGGCATGTAGTAGAGCCGCGGTGTGGTCATGTGCAGAAGCCTACCGATGGCGCCCGGCTCGGGTGGGTCCGGGGTGTCATAAAACGAGCCCATGGTTGTCTGTCAGTGGGCGTGTGCCGAGGGATGATGGTTCGAAAGGATTGCCGGTCGGATTGCACACACGAACTAGTGACTAAGCCTTGGCTCGTCGCGAAGTTCGGCGGCACAGGTAGTGAAGGGAGCGAAATGCCTGCGAGAAGAGGGCGTATGTGGCGCCTGCGGAAACGGAGGCTCACCAAGGAGGCGCGCCAGGCGGCGGAGACACTTCGATTGGAACGCCAGACCGCGCATCTCCAGAATCGTCGGGCGGCGATCCAGGCGGAAAGTCGCGAACGTGGCCGCCTTGGGTTCGGGGGTCCCGGATAGTCACGGTTCCCGCACGACTAGGTGGGACGAGGATCAGAGAGGGGTTCATGATGCGTGTCTGGCTCGCGTTTGTGTTGGGAGCCGTGGTGCTCGCCGTGGTTGGGCTCACGCTGCTTAGCGGCACCGCCCAGTTCCTGGTCTTTTCCCTCGGCGTGCTGTTCGTCGTGTTCGCGCTTCTCCGAGGAGCAGGAGGGCAGGACTACCACCGTGAGCCGCCTGAGCCGCCCGGCAGTCGCCCCCTCTGAGCCCCGGCGGCATTCTCAGCTGATGACACGCGAAGAGGCAATCGCTGAGGTTGAGCGCAGGCGAGCCGCAGATCCCGACGTCAGCTGGATCGCCTCTCAATGTGACGGGGATTGGGTCGTTGTACGCATCGGCGTGACGCCGATCGCGGTCACCGGGACGGCGACAAAGCCACCGCCACCCGCGCCCCAGGGCGATGCCCATCCCGCGGTCGAGCGCGCCGCGTGGTTCGCGGCCAACTGGGGCTGAACTCGGCCGTCCGGTTGGTTGCCGGGCAATTGCCGCTAGGCTGGCGCGAGATGAGCAGATCGGGCGATGGACTGGGCGCTCGCCTTGTGGCCCGTGCGCGCGGGGTGCCGACCACGCGCCACTGGGAGCGGTCCGCCGTGCTCGAGCCGCGTTACGCGCCACGAGTTCCAGAGCTGATCAGCGACGCGGGCGGACTGGCGTTCCATCCAGGCGCTCTGGACGAGCCATTCGAGCCGCTGGACGCGAGGGACCCTGCCGTCGAAATGCTGGTCGCATGGCTCGAAGGCCGCGCCGGATCGAGTCCCCTGCGCAAGGCCCGGCAACAGTTCGAGCCGCGCTCGTCGTCATCTCCCTTGGAAGGGTGGCGGCTGATCGCGCGGACCGGGAAGGAGGCTCTGTTCGGACTCGGGATGCCGCCGCACCTGGTGATGGTCGCGGTGCGGAAGGATGTCCGCCGTGGCACGTGGTCGCGCGCCGATCAGACGGCGGGGCGACCGCTGCGCGTGACCCGCGATGGGATCCGTTCCTCCTCCTGGCGGCTGGACCCCACCTACGAGCCGCGGGCAGATGACACGGTCCTGCGAATACTGGTCACCGAGCAGACGTACGCGGGTGGGAAACGCGCCGACGGGCGAGTGCTTGACCCAGACCTCTACGAAGATGAGCACGAGCTGATCCTGACCATGTTCGTCACGCCAATCGAGGGCTTCGTCATGCGCACACCGAACCCCGAGACGCCGGTCCGGGTAGCGCTTTCGCAACCCGTCGGTAGCCGGGAGCTGATCGACGGCGCTGTGTATGAGCACCCGCGATAGCCCATCACAGGCGCTAAAGACCGGTGCAGAGCGGATCGAGCTCAAGTACCTCAACGGTCCCGACATCGCCCGGCTTGGGCTATCCGATGAGCTGATTCTTGCGGCGGTTGAGCGGGGGTTGAGCGCGCAGGGGCGCGGTGAGACGGTGATCGAGCCGCGTGTGCATCTACACGCCGATCCGCTCGCCGACGGGCATTTCAACGTGTTGCGCGGCTCGATTCCGGCGCTGGGGCTGGCCGGCGTGAAGGTCGTGGGCGACTTCGTGGAGAACTACCGGAAGGGACTTCCGTCGGAGATGGCGCTCCTGTGCCTGTTCGATCCCTCGACCGGGATGCCGAAAGCGATCGTTGACGCGACCGCGATCACCGAGATGCGCACAGGGGCGATGACCGCGATTGGCGCCCGCCACCTCGCGCGGAGTGACGCACAGGTGCTTGGCCACGTCGGGGCGCGCGGAACCGCGTACTGGAACGTGCGGCTGCTCGACAGGCTGTTCGACTTCCGCGAGATCCGGGTGCACTCCCGCCGGCGCGAGAGCAGGGACGAGTTCGCCCAGCGGCTGTCGGCGGATCTTGGCAAACCGGTGCGCGCTACCGAGGACTGGCGCGCCTGCGTCGAGGGCGCAGACATCGTCGTCGAGGCGTCGCGGCTGAGCGAGCCGGATCCGCTGTTGAAGACGGAGTGGATTTCGCCGGGCGCGCTCGTTGTCCCGTACGGGACGATGAGCGCGGTCGAGCTGTCGCTGACCGAGATCATGGACAAGATCGTGGTCGATGATTGGGGTCAGTGCGCACCGGGCGAGCTTGGTGCACTTCGCGCTCACGTCCAGACGGGCCGGCTGACGCGCGAGACGTTGCATGCGGAGCTGTGTGAGATTGTCGTCGGCAGCCGGCCGGGTCGAGAGTCCCCGCGCGAGACGATCCTGTTCTGGCATCGTGGGTTGTCGCTCTCCGACATCGCACTGGCGCACGCGATGCTCGAACAGGCCGAGCGCGAGGGCATCGGTACGAGCCTGCGATTCGCGTGATCATCGACGGCCACAGCCTCACTCCCGCCTCGGTGGCGGCGGTCGCTCGTGCCTGCGAGCATGTTGAACTGGACCCTGTGGCGCGTGGGCGAGTGGAACGCGACCGGGCTGTGGTCGACGATGCCGTCGCGCGTCAGGTCCCGGTGTACGGGTTGACAACCGGCCTTGGAGCACGCGCTCAGTTCGTCCTTCCTGCCGACGAGCTCGCGGGCTTCAGTTTGCGAACGGTTCGGGGCCGCGCCAATGCTGTCGGTCCTCCGCTGCCCCGCGACATCGTTCGCGCTGCGTTGCTGGTGCGGTGCAACGGGATGGCTCACGGTGGCAGCGGGGTACAGCCGGCGGTGCTTGAGTTGCTGCTCGCGATGCTGACTGTCCGTGTGCATCCGCTCGTGCCCGAGACCGGCTCGATCGGCGCCTCGGATCTCGGGCAGATGGCGCACATTGCGCTCGTGGCGATTGGAGAGGGGCACGCCGAATACAAGGGCGAGCTGCTGCCGGCCGATGTCGCGCTGCAACGCACCGGCTTGTCGGCGGTGGCGCTGGGGCCGAAGGACGGCCTGGCGTTGTGCAATAGCAGTGCGCTCAGCGCCGGCCTCGCCGCGCTCGCATACGACGACGCTCGCAAGCTGCTTGCCGCCGCCCAGCTGGTCACCGCGCTCAGCTTCGAGGGTTTCCGCGCGAGCGCAACGCCGCTCGACCCGCGCGTGCAGGCCGCTCGGCCGCTGGGCGGCGCGCAGCAGTGCGCGGCGCAATTGCGCCAACTGCTGGCGGGCGGGCAGTTACTCGACGCCGGCGCGGCCCGCCGCCTCCAGGATCCGCTCAGCTTCCGATGCGCTGCCCACGTGCATGGCGCATTTCACTCGGCAATGGGGCTACTCGCCGCATCGTTGAATCCGGAGCTCAACGGCGCCGGCGACAATCCACTGGTGCTCGGCGAGGACCGCGAGATTCTCTGCACCGGGAACTTCAACACCGCGGCGCTGGCACTCGCGCTCGACGCGGTCGCGCTTGCGGTATTCCAAACCGCCAGCATCTGCGCGCAGCGCACGCAGCGGCTGTTGTCAAGCTCGCTCACCGGCTTGCCGGAGAACCTCTCGCCGTACGGGTCCGAGCACTCTGGGTACGCGCCGGTGATCAAGACGGTGCAGGCTCTTTTGGCGGAGATGCGGCACCTCGGCTCCCCATTCTCGACGGACCCCCGGCCGGGCGCCGCGCTCGTCGAGGACGACGCCAGCAACGCCCCGGCCGCCGCCCGGCGGATCGGGACGATGCTCGACCGACTCCGCTACTTGCTCGCGATCGAGACGCTGGTCGCCGCGCAGGCGATCGACTTCGCGGCTCCGGGACGGATCGGCTGCGGGCCCGCCGCGCTCCACCAAGCCGTCCGGGAGCGGATCACATCGCTCGACGAGGATCGCGCATCCACCGATGACATCGAGCAGGTAGCCGCCGATCTGTTCGGCCAGGCAGTGATCGAGACACTCCTCAACCAAAGCGGGATCGGGGCTGGCTGGTCGCTTGGCGAGCGCAGCGGCTGGTAGCCGTCCCCGGCTGGGCGACCGGATCGATCCCACCCTCGGCGCCCGCGCCATGCTGGTACTCGCGCCGCCGCCGCAGGCAAATTGGGTCCGGCAGGCGGCGGTCGCGAGCATCTGCGCCCCCGTTACGGTCGGGTTATCCGGTTGACCGGAGTCAGTCTGCAGTACGCACGTTAGGAAATGCCTAATGCGGACAATCGCTGATCATTGATCGTGACTCGTGCGAGGAGACCGCCGAGCTCGGAGGAAGAAAGGGAGAGCGCGCCGCCGTGTCGACGCGCTTCCGCGTCGACGATCGAGAGCCCAAGGCCGCTGCCGGCGGCGGTGGCATCGCGGCCGCGAGCGAACCGGTGGATCACTCGTTGACGCTCGGCGAACGGGATCCCGGGACCGTCATCCTCGACCACGATCTCGGCGCCGGGCGGATTGGCGGTGACCCGCAGCCGAACGTGCCCATCCGGACGTCCGTGCCGCGCGGCGTTCTCGAGCAGGTTCTCGATCAGCCGCCAGAGGCCGTCCGCATCGCCTTGCACCATCGGACCCGAGGGCGGCAACGCGCTGTCGATCACCAACTCGGGATGCCGAGTACGTGCCGCGAACACGGCACCGTCGGCGATGTCGCCGAGGTCGACGTCGGCGGTCGGCGCGATCAGCCCGGACTCGCCGCGAGCGAGCGTTTGCAGACCATCGACCAGACGACCGAGTCGATCGGACTGCAACGCCGCCGTCTCGAGCGCGTGCCGGCGCTGCTCAGCGTTCGCGTCCTCGCGCCCGGCGATATCGAGATTCGCTCGCACGCTTTGTAGCGGGGTCCGCAATTCGTGACCGGCGTCCGCTGCGAATCGCCGTGCCGCGAGTAGCGCAGCCTCGCGCGCCGCCACGGCCTCGTCGAGCCGACTCAGCATGCCGTCAAGTTCGTCTGCCAGAACGGCAACCTCCGTCGGCTGGCCGGGCGCTCGCAGCTTCACGTCGAGGTCCTCAGTGTCCTCGACGCCCGCCGCCTTGCGCGTCAAAACCCTCAACGGACGCAGCGCCAGGCGCGAGGTGATCACGGTGCCGACGAGCACCAAGAGCAAGCCCACGATGCCGGTCCAGATCACGATCGTCCGCAACCGCGCTGCCCGCGCTGAGATCGACTGGGCGAGCGCCGCCACTTCCACCATCACTCCGATCGGACTCCGGACGACCATCAACCGCCACAGCTGGCCGCCCGCATGCACGGTGTACCCACCGGCACGCTCCGACATCGGCGGGAAACCAGCTGGAATCGAGCCGAGGATCAGGTGACGGCCAGACGGCATCGCAACCGCGCGAACGAACACGATCTCACCCGCCGGCGCAGAGCTCCGGCCTCGCTCATTGAAAGCGTCGACCAGCGCCTGCGCCACCCCCGGGGCGGGGCTGCTCGAGACGACCGGCGGCGGCGCCGGACCCGGTGTGATGGGTATCGGTCTGCCGCTACGACCGAGCAGCACAAGCGGGCCGGGTGCGGGGGCAGGTCCCGGGCGCGAGTTCGGTGGGGGAGGGTTGACCCCGAGCACACCGGCTATACCTGGTGTGAGGTTGCCGGCGAAGCGACGCAAGTCGGCGTCCGCGTCCCGCTTGTCACGCTGCTCGGTCAACGTCACGATCGTCAGACCGCCACCGACAAGCACGACGCTCACAACGAGCATTGCGCCCACCACGACTCGCGCGGTAAGCGAACGCAGAATCACGGGCTGTGCAACACGAACCCGACGCCGCGCACGGTCTGCACTAGGCGCGGCGCCCCGGCCGCCTCGAGCTTGCGACGTAGGTACGTCATGAACACATCGAGCGCGCGACTGTCCGGAGCGAAGTCGTACCCCCAGACCATCTCTAACAACCGGTCACGCCCCAACACCACACCCGCGTTGCGAGCCAGCGCATCAAGGAGCGCAAGCTCCCGACCCGTCAACCCCAAATCACGCCCATCCCAACTCGCTGCTGCCCCATCCACATCGACCAACAATAGTCCCAACCTCACAGGCGGTTCAAGCGATGCACCCGCCGTGCGGTCTCGCGCGGCGGCGCGGCGGAGCAGCGCTCGTAGACGCGCAACCAGCTCGCCGATCGCGAACGGCTTGACCAGGTAATCATCAGCGCCGGCCTCCAACCCGGCGATCCGATCATCGACCTGGTCAAGTGCCGACAGCACCAAGATCGGCGTCGACAGCCCACCGGCCCGCATCCGCGCGGCAACGATCCGACCGTTGAGATCCGGCAATCCGATATCGAGCACAACCGCATCCGGCTCGTCCTCGGCGACCGAAGTGAGAGCCGCGGCGCCATCGACAGCGGTCCGGACGGCGTAACCCTCCAGCTCGAGCGCGCGGCGCAGCGAGTCGAGAATGGCCTCGTCATCGTCGACCAACAGGATCCGGGGATGCGACATCACTCTCGATTATCAAAGGCCAGCGCTAATGAACCGCTAATCGAACGACACCGACGCCCAAACCGGTCGTGACGACCGCACCGCCGCCCCACGGTCGAGCGCCTCTGCGCTTAGGATTCTCTGCCTGATGGCGCCAGACGACAGGCCAATCCCGCCAGAACTTGCCGGTGGGAACGCGCTCAAGGCGGTCTACCGGGAGTGCTCGCCGGCGAGGCTTTATGCGGCCGCGGTCCACACCGTGATGGAGTTGGGCTGTGCGATCACCCGTCGCGATGACGCGGCGATGAGGATTACGTTTCGGACAAACCCAGTGCGGCCGTGGCCGGGCATGGAGCTGACGGCGGCGATTCATCCAGAGGCCGACGGCGCGGAGATCGTGCTCGGCGGCAGGCACGCCACGGGATATCGGCTGGGGATGGCCGACTGGCATCAGGCTCAGTCGCTCGGCCTGATGTTCCTGGAGCGATTGAAATCGAACCTGCCCAGGATTCCGGAGCCGACGGCGGGCGCCACGGGTAAGCCCTCGACCGTCGATCAGCTGAAGTCCCTGGCTGAGCTACGCGAGCGCGGGGTCCTGACCGAGGACGAGTTCGAAGCAGAAAAGAAGCGCGTGCTCGACTCCGAGCCTGAGGCCGGGCACTAGCCGGCAGCTAACGGTCCGTAGGCTTTTGGGCGGCCCGCGATGGCTCCCCTGCGTGAACCTGACAGCTTGCCGCGTCCCAACCAGCCCGCCGGGACGGCCGACGACGCGATGCCGTTTGACCACGTTGTCGTGGTCACGATGGAGAACCACTCGTTTGACAATCTGCTCGGCGCCTTGCCGCGCTCCGGACAGCCGGCGGCCGACGGGCTCAGTTTCGACAGCGCCGGCCGACCCACCAACACCAATCCGGGGGTCGCCGGCACACCGGCGACGGTTACGGCATTTGCCTTCTCGAGCACGGCTCAGGGCCCGGACGTGTCCCAAACCTGGAACGCGACTCACGACCAGATCGGTGGCGGCAAGATGGACGGCTTTGTCCGATCGGTCAGCGCGACGCAGCCGATGGGCTACTACCCGCGCGAGGTTCTGCCGTTCTCCTACGACCTCGCTGCCACCTTCACGCTGGCCAACCGCTGGTTCTGCTCGACGCCCTGCCAGACCTTCCCCAACCGGCGCTTCCTCATGGCCGGAACCGCCTACGGCAACATCGCCACCGACGTTCAGAGCCTGACCGATCCACCGCCTCCCAACGGCACCATCTTCGACCGGCTCCACAGCCACGGGATCAGCTGGCGCGACTACTTCACCGACATCCCCTACACGGCCATCATCCCGTCGATCGTCGAGAAGTACCCGGGCAACCTGGCGACGCTGGACAACTTCTTCGACGACTGTGCCAAAGGCACCCTTCCCTCGGTCAGCTTCGTCGATCCGGAGGTCGGCGTGGTCTCGTTGGTGGGCAAGACGCTCGCGTCGGTGCCGATGGTCGGCTCGCTCCTGGGCACGCTAGGCACGGTCGGCGGGGACGAGGAAGCGCCGCAGGACATGTTCTACGGCGAGGTATGGGCCCACCGCGTGGTCGAGGCCGTCCTGCGCTCACCGGCCTGGCCGCGCACGGTACTCATCTACACCTACGACGAGCACGGCGGTTACTACGACCACGTTCCGCCCCCGGCTGCCATCCCGCCCGACTCGATCCCGCCCCAGCTCGGCCCCGGCGACGTGCCAGGGGGCTACGACATCTACGGGCCGCGGGTGCCCGCCGTCGTCGTCTCTCCATACGCCAAGCGGAACGCAGTCACAGATGTCGTTCACGACCACACGGCGGTGCTGGCCACCATCGAGGCGAAGTGGAATCTGCCCGCGCTCACGCACCGCGACGCCAACGCCGCCACCATTATGGACTTCCTCGACGTGGGCCACTCGGCATTCGCAAAGCCGCCGGCCATCCAAGGCCCCTCGCTCACCGGCCCGTCGGGGCCTGCTTGAGCCACGCGTCGGTGGGGGATGCCTGGCCACACAGGCTTGGTTCGGATACGCTCGGCCGGTGACGCTGGAGGGGCCTCGTTAAGGAGCCAGCCGTGGCAACCGGGTACTTCACCGAGGAGGTAGATGACCCCGTGCTGGACGAGCTTGCCGCCCAGCAGGCGGTGTTCGCCACCATGGGGGGTGAGGAGGGCGACGGAGGCGGGTCGGACCTACCGTGGGAGGTCGAGGTGCCGCCGCCCGTCGCCGTCGATCTGAGCAAGGTTTACGCCGCAGCGCCGGAGTCCGGGCGCTGGCTCACCGACGCACTCAGTCTGTCGGGGCCAGTGGTACTCGTGCGTCACGCGATCACGGCGTTTGGCCACCCGGGAGAAAGGCCACCGCCGATCGGGAGGATCGACTACAAGTTCACTCCGCTCGCTGCGCCGGATGCAGTTACGTGCTCGTGGGCGCCTGACACGGCCAGCGTCACGGTTGCGCGTGCGACCGGCGAGCTCAAGGTGGGAATTGGAGCCGGGGGCAAGTTCGGCGTTGTGAAGACCCTGGCTGGGGCGCTGTGGCCCGCAGCCGCCGCGGTGATGCAATCGTTGCCGATCCCGGATCTCGAGGTCCACGCGTCTGGCGAGAACGACTTCGTGGTGGCGCTCAACCTCGCCCTGCGGGCTCTTAAGGTCGAGGCTGGAGGGACGAGCGTCGGCGGCGGCGTGTGGTGGCAGCTGTACCGCAAGGGCGAGGACTTGATCGGCACCCAGACGTTGCTTCACACGATGACGGTTCCACCCGGCATGGACCGGTTGCAGGTTCGAATCGAGCCAACCGTGGTGCGCAGGCGGTCCCTTCTTCGCGGCTCCAAGGCGCAGAAGTTCACAGCAGACCCGATCGAGCACGACATACCGATCCGGTGACCGACCCAACCGATTGGCTGGACACGGTTCACGAAGCGTGGGGCCGGAACGCTCTGGCGGCCACCATCAATCTGCGTGGGCGGCCGCAGCGACTTCGCGCTGACGCCATTCGCCGGGCCGAGGGCTGGGAGCTGGCCGCGCGCGGACTGAGCTGGCAGAACGAGCTGTCAGCCGAGGTGTTCACGAGAGTGATCAAGGAGCTGGTTGCGACCGGCGGGGACCCACCAGCGAGCCCAGCCCAACGCGCGCTGGCGCTCGCCGTCCTGCAGGGCCGCGCGCCCGACGATCTAGTCCAGAGCACCGATGCGTTGGCCCGCCGGCTGGCGCCAAGCCTGGATCGCCAGCTTGCTCGCGCCCCGGACGACGCGAACCGCGCGGGCTTCCAGGCGTTCCTCGCGGGGGTCGTGGCAATGCTGCTGCTGGCACGAGTCGAGGTTCTGCGCGTACGCAAAGAGCTGCCGCCCGCGGCTCCGGGCACGCCCGACGTTGTCGGCGAGCGACTCCAGGCCGCGTTCGACTGTCCGCGGGACGAGCCCGCCCGCCGCGCGGATCTCCTCGCCGCGGCGTTAGACGTCGGGCTGGACGGCGCGCCGCCGCCGGCGATTCCGGTTCTAGAAGCGCTTGCCTATGAAGATCTGCCGCTCGGAGGCGACACGCTGAGGCGTTGCGTCGCCGCAATGGAAGCCGTCGCGGCGGAGCCGCCGCGGTACTCCCAGCTGGGCATCGACGACGCCACGGCGCAGGTACGCGACGACGGGCTGGCTGCGGTGTTCGGCATGATCGCCATTCGCACGGACGACGCGGCGCTCGGCGGCGAACTGACCGAGCGGGTCGCGTTGGCCCTCGAGAGGCTGCTCGCACGGAACCTGTCGCCCGAGAGTCGGCTCGCCACCGGACTGAGCGCCGCCGGGGCATCCGTTCGTACCGGCCGACTCGATCGCGCCGACGCAATCCTCGCGGCCCTGAGGAGCGATCTATCGAGCGCCACCGCCGAACTGCGGTTCGCGGAGCTCGAGGCTCGAATCCGCACGCGCTGCGGCGACCGCGTCGGTGCCAGCGAGCGGTTGATCGACGCGCTGGATGAATCGGGACAAGCCGCAGATCTCACGTTTCGTCGTCAGGCCATCCTCACCTTGATCGCGAGTTGGCCGGTGGCGCTCGATCCTGATGCCGGGGATCCGCGGCCGGGCCGCGATGGGATCGAGTCGTGGATCGACGAGGCTGAACGGCTGATTGAGACCGCCTCATCCCCGTCGATTCACGTCTTCCGTGGACAGCTGATGACGGCGCTGTTCTCGCTCGGGATCTACGATCGCGGTGCCCGCGTGCGCAGCTGCATCGACTTTCACGCCTGGGCCGGGTCGCCGGGCTTCAACCAGTGGTCGACGGACATCGAGCAGTGGTCGGCTCTTCAGGCCGCACGTGCTTCCGGTCGCCGCGGCGCACCCACCGATGGCGCGGGAGGGAAGGATGCGGTGGGGCTCGGTCTCGAGGGTGACTTCGCCGCCGGCGCGAAGAGAGCGCAAGACGACGCCGAGATCGCGATCGCACGCGGGTTGCCCCTGGACGCCTTCACCTTCCTCGCAATCGCCGCGCAGCTGCACCGACGCGCGGGCGACCTACAAGCCTCTGTCGACGCGTTCGACACGGCATTCGACCTTCTCGAGACCGACCTTCGCTACATCCCCTATCCCGAGCTTGTGATCACCCGTCTCGCGGCCTGGCCCGATCGGTATCTCGTTGCCGCCTTCACCGCCCTCGACGCCGGCCGGCCCGAACAAGCGCTGTCGTTCGCCGAAACAGGTCGTGGCCGTCTGGTCGCCGGTCAGCTCGGCACGATGGGGGACCCCCCAATCGACGCGATCGCATCCGCCGACTGGGAGCAGTTCCGAACGCTGTGGCGGCGGATCGCCGCGCAGGCAGCCAGTGACCTGTACTCCAGCAGCGATCCGTCCTCGCTGTCCGCCAAAAGTAACCCCCATAGGGAGAACGCGGCGCCGCTCGTCGCGCAGCTCACGGCGTTGCGCCGTCAGTTCGCGAGCGCCGGAGCGCCGCCACAGACACTCACCCCGCTGACACCACCCAACACGGTCTCCGACACTCCGGCACGGCTGACGACCGCCGACCGTCCGACCATGGTTCTGTATTCGGTGATCACGCAAGATCAGCTTCGGCTGATCAAGATCACCACCGATGGTGCGGAGGTAATCAAGCATGATCGAAAGTCGCTGCGGCTAGTTCTGGACGCCGTTCGCGCGTACTCCGACCAGATCCGGCGCGCCCAAAACGTGGAGGGTGCCGTTCGGGACCTGCTCCCTAGGCTCCTCGCCGAAACCGGGCCGCAGCTCGAGCCGGCGCTGCATCAAGCCATCGACGGCCATCGCGGCGGGCGTCTCATCTGGGTGCCTCAGGGCGTCCTCGCGGCTCTGCCGATCCACGCCCTCCCACTCGACGGGCGACATGTCTGCGACGCCGTCGCGATCATCGTCGCAGAGTCGCTCGCGGCAGCCGGCACGGCCCTGAGCCCGACGCAAACCATCAACGTCCGCCCTCTTGCGATTCGTGGAAGGCCCAGCGGCGCCGCACCTACCGAGGGCGCCGGCACGCTCCTGCCCGCAGGAGCCGGCGAACACCTGGTCACCTCTGCCGAAGAGTTCCAAGCCGCGCTCCGTCTCGACGATCAGTCCGGCGACGGCCAACAGACGGGCGCGACGCTGATCCACCTGGACTGTCACGGAATGTTTGACTGGCGCGATCCACTTGCCTCACATCTGCTGCTCGGCGGACAGTTCGATCTCACCATCGACGCCCTGTTCGACTCGATCACGATCGACCCGGCGGCGATCGTCATCCTGGATAGCTGCGACTCAGGCACGATCGCCCAAACCGACCTCAACGAAGGCATCGGCATACCGGCCGGACTGCTAGCCGCAGGAGCCCGCTCTGTCATCGCTTCCGGATGGCCGGTTGCACGCCTGGCGTCTGTCGGTGCCTGCCGCAAGATAATCAAGTCGCTGACCGCCGGCATCGAGTCGCCGGAGGCCCTCCGGGACGCCACGTGCTGGCTGCGCGACGCCACAGTCGGCGACGTCCGCGAGGATCTGGCCGCGGTCGGGCACCCGTACGCCGAAGAGATCCCCGATCAGGATCCTGACTTTCTTGCCCGCAGGCTGGACGACCCCTGGTTGTGGGCCGCGTTCATGCACTGGGGAGCGCCGTGGCGCGCCGCTGTGCCGCCTGGGTAGCGCCGGGCCGTCCGCATACATTGACGCGGCGGGTCCGTGTCGTGGAGGATCCGGGCATGCCGTTCGAGGTCGAATTTCGCAACGTGGCGGGCGAGGCAACGGCGATTGGCAGCGCCGGGCCATACACGCTGGTGGTCGACCGTCCAGTGGAAGGCGGAGGACGCGGCCTCGGTTTCAACGGAGGTCAGCTGATGTACCTCGCCATCGGCGGATGTGTTTCAAACGATCTGTTCCGAGAGGCAGATGCTCGAGGGATCCGTCTGACGAACGTCCGGGTGGTGGTCCACGGCGATTTCAGCGGCAACCCGCCGGTGTCCGATGCCGTCTCCTACGACGTTGAGCTTGCCGGACCTGCGACTGCCGAGGAGCTCGAGCAGCTAGTCCGGCTCGTCGATGGGATCGCGGAGATCCCGAACTCGGTCCGCCGCGGCACGCAGGTGAAGCTCGCCCAGGTCAAGGCCACGTCCACGCCGCCCTAGACGCGCTCGCCGACGGGCGACGCGCGTCACGGGTGCGGGTTGCCTCAGTCGAATATCTCACTGAGCAGATGGGTGACCAACCAGGTCGCCAGTCGCGCGGTGGCACCGGACCTGTCTGCGGGCGGGTTCAGGCGATGGTGGGCCGCGACACCCGCCACGAGCGGAAAGCTGATCGAGTGATCGCCCCCGAACCCAACCAGAAGGCAGCCCTCCCCCACAACCAGGCTTGCCGCGTCGCGCATCCGGGCGAAATTGCCGCGATCGTCGGCTCCCTGAATCACGACGTCACCCACATCGATCATCGTCACCCCGAGGGGACGATCGCGATCGCTCTCGATGTCGTACCAGCCGAGCGCGCCGTCCTCAAGCGACTTGCCGTACGCGAACTGCTCCCACGAAGCGTGCCGCGCCGCGGCAGGTCCGAGCTTCTGCCCCGTCCGATTCCCCGGCTGCGGCGTTCCGCCGTCAAACGGCACCCCGAGGAACGCGACCTGTGCCTTCACGCCGGCGAGATCCGCCACCGCCGGCACCCCGAAGAATGTCCGCGCTCCGCTTGTAAGCATCTCCGCCATCTCCACTCCCCCGAATCGGAATCGTTCGCGGGCGATCATTCCCACCTCGCCGATAAACAGCAACACTGGGAGCGCTTTCCCAATCCGGTCCGGTGTGCGCTGCGGGGCACGACTAGACTCGCTGCCTCATAAGCGCGACCGCGTTGCCCTGGGCATCGGAACGGAGGTGCACCGGTGAGTGTCAGGACCGATTTCTGGAAGGGCGTCCCTGGCGGCGTCGACAGCGACGTTTCGGGGCGGTTCGTCCGCCGCGACAGCGTTTTCCGGCGTTGGGTGTCAAACGACGCCGGCGCCGAGTTCCCGGCCGAGCCTGGTCGCTACCACCTCTACGTGTCGCTCGGTTGCCCGTGGGCGAACCGCACCGTCACAGTGCGCGCGCTGAAGGGGCTCGAGGAGGTTGTCGGGCTCTCGGTGGTCGACCCGATTCGCGACATCAAGGGCTGGGCGTTCCGGGACGCACCGGGCGCCACGGGCGATCCGATCAACGGCTTTGAGTATCTGTCAGAGGCCTACGACCGCTCCTACCCCGGCTACGACGACCGCTACAGCGTTCCTGTCCTGTGGGACCGCGCGACCGGGCAGATCGTCAACAACGAATCGTCCGAGATCATCGTGATGCTCAACGGCGCCTTCGACGAGTGGGCCGAGCATCCCGAGGTGGACCTCTATCCGGCGCGCCTGCGCGCCGAGATCGACGCGATCAACGAGTGGGTCTACAACGGCCTCAACAATGGCGTCTACCGCGCGGGCTTCGCCTCGTCGCAGGAGGCGTACGACGAGGCCGTCGGACCGGTGTTCGAGACGCTTGACCGCATCGAGGAGCTACTCGCTGAGCGCCGGTACCTCGCCGGCACGCAGCACACACTGGCCGACTGGCGGGCGTTCCCCACGCTGATGCGCTTCGACCTTGTCTACCACGGCCTGTTCCGCTGCAACCGGCGGCGCCTGATCGACTACGACAACCTCTAGCCTTACCTGCGCGACCTCTACCAGACGCCACGGGTTGCCGCGACGGTCAACTTCGATCACTTCATCCGGGGCTACAACCTGAACTTGCCGCAGCTGAATCCGGCCGGCATCATCCCGATCGGGCCCGAGCTCGATTTCTGGGAGCCGCACGACCGCGAAGGCCTCGGCGGCTGAACACGGCGGTTCGCGTCGTCGCGGTTTGCTTACGGGGTGGGTTGGGCGGGGGCGAAGAAGTCGGTGAGCAGTTGGTTGACTTGCTCCGACGCGTCGTGATGGACCCAATGCGAGGCGTCGGCTAGGCGCTCCACCCGGTTGAGGTTGGGGACATCGTCGTGGTCGGGCTCGGCGAGCTCGGAGCCGAGGTAGGCGTCGCGCTCGCCCCAGATGACGAGTGTCGGCGCCGTGATCGGGCGGAGCTTTGCTATTGCCTCCTTCTGGGACTGTCTGACCGAGGCTCGGTAGTAGTTGATCATCCCGGCTGCTGCGTCTGGCTGGGACCACGCCTCGATGTAGCGGTCGATCTCCTCCGGCGTATAGGGCGGGTTCGCGGGCATGTAGGAAGTGTCGGAAGAAGTGCCAGTCTCTGGCGTGGACCACGTCCTCGGGCAGTTTCGGGGTCGCGAAGAAGAAGAAGTACCAGGACTTCCGGAGCTGGCTGGGGTCGTGCAGCCCCTCCGAGAGCCGCCGCGGATGGGCCGCGTTGAGGATCGCGAGGCGGTCGACCGCCTCGGGGTGATTCATCGCGACGGTCCAGGCGATGCTGCCGCCCCAGTCGTGACCGGCCAACAGCGCGGACTTGGCGCCGCGTTCCTCGATCAAGCCCCGGATGTCGTCGGCGAGCAGGTCCACCCCGTAGGCCTCGAAGCCGTCTGGCTTCGAGGACAGGTTGTAGCCACGCGTGTCGGGAGCGACTACCCGATAGCCGGCTGCCGCTAGAGGCTCGATCTGTAGACGCCAGCCGCACCAGAACTCCGGGAAGCCGTGCAGCAGAACGATCAGCGGCCCGTCCCCGGCCTCGACGTAATGCAAACTCTGATCGCCGACCGCGGCATAACCCTCCCGAAGCTCGATCCCAACGTCAGGGAGCAGGCTGGTGGAAGATGAGCTCATAACGACCTCCCTCTGAAAGTCCCTGGCTCTTGTCAGGCCGGTAGGCACCACGCCCGACTGCCAAGCTAAAGCGTGACCACGATCTTGCCGTGAACGTGACGGTCGGCTTGCAGCGCTGCCGCCTCCCGGATGTGCTCGATAGGGAACCTCGCCGCGATTGGCACAGATACCTCCTGGGCGACTATCGCAGCAGCGATCTGAGGCACCGCGTCGGGCTGGGCCTGGCCGCCGGAAACTGAGCGTGCGCCGCCTGGAGGGTTGGGGCCGGCGGCGATCGCGACGATGCGGTCGGGTGGGAGACCGAGAGCCAGTGCGGTTTCGATCGTCTCGGTGCCGAACAGGTCGATCGCGGCGGTGATGCCGCCAGGAGCGGACGCACGTACGCGGTCCTCGAGGCCGGCGCCGTAGGTGACCGGCTCGGCCCCGAGATCCCGCAGGAACGGGAAGGTGCCTTCCGACGCCGTTCCGATCACGGTCGCGCCGGCGAGCCGAGCCAGCTGGACGACAAAAACCCCGACTCCCCCGGCTGCGCCGCCGACCAGAACCGTGTCTTCCGGCCCGAGGTTGAGCGCTGCCAGCGCGACCGCCGCCGTGGCGCCGGCGACGCCCAGGGTGCTCGCGACCTCATCGCTGAGATCTGCGGGGGTATGGAAGAGCACCTCGGACGCTCCGGCGGGTGTCTTCATCACCACGAAGTCGGCCGCGGCTCGCTCCATCACGCCGCCGTAGACACGGTCCCCCACGGCGAATCCGTCGGCGCCATCTCCAACCTCGTCCACTGAGCCGGCGAAGTCGTAGCCGAACCCAGACGGAAGCGTGATGCTGAACCGGGCCGCGAGCTCTGGCATCGCGGCAAAGGCCGGGTCCATCGGGTTCAGGCCGACCGCCGCGACTCGGATCCGGATCTCACCAGGCCCGGCGTGCGGCTCTGGGACGTCCCGCAGTTCCAAGACTTCGGGGCCGCCGAACTTCTCGTAGATCACTGCTCGACTCATGCCTGGACCTCCACCGGTCGTGGACTTGGTTTGCGTTCGTCACGGCTGGATGTTCTCCAGGTCTTCCAGCAGGCTCGGGTGGGTTGATTCCCAGCCGAGTTCCTGGCGAGTGTGGGCGCTCGAGGAGGGCTGGTCGGTGGCGAAGATAGGTCCGAGGGGGCCGTAGGTTTCCCGTGGCACCGTCTCGACTGGCAGTCCGAGCCGCCGGCCGATGACCGCGGCGATGTCATGTACCGCGTCGCCCTCGTCGGCCACGGCGTGCCAGGACGTGCCGGCTTGCGCCTTTTCCAGGGCGAGCCGGAACAGCACCGCGGCATCGAGCGCGTGGACTGCCGGCCAGCGCTGGGTGCCGTCGCCTGGATAGCCGGACACCCCGGTCCGGCGCGCAATCTCAGTCAACATGCCGGCAAAGCCGCCCTTGCCCTCGTTGTGGACCGTGCGCGGCATGCGTACCGCGCTGCTGCGGACTCCGCGGGAGGCCAGCTCGAGGACCGCGGTGACAGAACGGGCGCGGCCGCCGACCGGCCCGTCGGTCGGCAAAGGGTCGGTCTCGGTGGAGACGCGGCCCGGCAGCGGTGGCGTACCCGAGACAGTTACTAAGGGGCGGTCGCTGGTGACGAGCTCCTCGCCCAGCGTCGCGAGGGCGGCGCTCTCCTCGGCGATTGCCTGGGCGAGAGCGTCAGGACTGCTGAAGTCGTTGGCGAAGGCCAGGTGGATCACTCCGTCGGCCTGCGCGGCGCCTGCGCGGAGCGAGCTCAGGTCGGCGAGATCTCCGCGGACGGGTTCGGCGCCGGCCGACTTGAGCGCCAGCGCCGAGTTGTCGGAACGAGCGAGCGCGAGGACCGTGTGGTCGTTGCGCAGGAGCTCTGCGACGACGGCGGATCCGATCAGGCCTGTGGCACCGGTAATGAAGACTTGCATGGTTCTCTCCCGACAGTGATGGGACTCTTGTCTCATCACTCTATCAACATGATGAGACAACTGTCCCATCAGTAGTATGGGGTGTATGGCTCGTTGGGAACCTGGGGCGCGCGAACGACTCGTCGTGGCTGCCGTCGACCTGTTCACCGAGCAGGGCTACGACGCGACGACCGTAACCCAGATCGCGGAGCGCGCCGGGGTCACGAAAAGCACCTTCTTCCGATACTTCCCCGACAAGCGCGAGATCCTGGTGGCCGGACAGCAGACGCTGAGCCGGCTGCTCGCTGCGGGGATCGCCGAGGCCCCCGCCGGCGCCAGCCCGCTCGAAGCAGTCGCTGTGGGGCTTGAGCGAGTGTCGAGTGCGATGGGCCCCATGAACCGCGACCTAGGCCCCCGCATGAAGGCGGCCGTCGCCGCCAGCACGGAGCTTCAGGAACGGGATGCACTGAAGAGCGTTGGCCTCGCTGCCGCCATCACAACCGCCCTGATCGCCCGCGGCGTGCCCAACCCGACGGCGCAGCTCGCAGGCGAGCTCGGTGTTCTCGCGTTCAAGCGGGGTTACGCCGAGTGGTCAGAGGGCGACCGCGAGAGCACGAACCCGCTCGCGTACTACACCTCGGCAGCCCTCGAAGAACTCCGGACAGCCAGCGCCTCACTCGGCTGAGGGGCTCCTCACCCGGCGCCACTCTCGGGGGCCCCGCCTAGAAGCCCGAGCTGTATCGCGACGACGCTGCCGCGTAAAGATCGACCTTGTGATCGGATCACAACCCCGGGAGGGCGCAATGGCAGAACCTCATGATGTGACCCCCACGGATGGCGATTTACCCCTCATATTTGATAGGTAAATCGCCATCCGCTCGGACAGCGCCACCGTGACGCACCCGCGGGTTATTGCCTCGACACAACGGATTACACGCCCGCCGGGTTTGTGCGACTCGGACAAGCGCGGTCACGCCGGCCCGGTCCCTCCCGGTCACCAGAATCGCGCCGATCCGCGGCGAATACCGTCACGTGTAAGGCACGTCTGAGCGTCGCGGGCCCGCGGCGGTATACGGTGATGCGGTGGAGCGAGTATGGGACTATCCGCGTCCGCCGGCCGTCGAACCCTGTCAGCGTCGGGTCCGGGTTGAGTGGGCGGGCGAGGTGCTGGCTGACTCGCTCCATGCGCTGCGGGTGCTCGAGACCAGTCATCCGCCGACGATCTACGTCCCGCCCGCCGACGTGCGCCTCAGCTTGCTGAGCGCGAGCGACGTCGCTCCGACGTGGTGCGAGTTCAAGGGCGAAGCGCGGTACCTCGATGCGATCGTCGCCGGGCAACGGGCTCAAGCGGTCGCCTGGAGCTATGCACACCCGACCGCAGGGTATGAGGCGTTGCGCGACCACATCGCGTTCTATCCCGGCCGATTGGACGCCGCGTGGCTTGACGACGAGCGCGTGCAAGCCCAGCCGGGTGACTTCTACGGTGGCTGGATCACCGGCGATCTGGTCGGCCCGTTCAAAGGGCCGCCTGGGACCCGCGGGTGGTAGCGACGTCGAGAATGACCTGATGACTGCCGGAGAGTGTGAGAGCCCCGGTCGAGACGGGGCTCTCACAAGCTCGTTCGGCCAGTGGTTCCTCGACCCCTGCCGTTTGCTCCGACTGCTACCGGAGGAGCCAGCCGGGCAGATCCTCGGCGCGCAGCGCCTTGAGGTTCTGCGCTCTGAGCTGCTGTGGATTGGCGTTGGGTAGCACCGTTGGGCTCGACGCGGTGTTGCCCACGGCTGCGCCGGGGCCGCCGTTTATCACGGCGCCTGCCTTCCGCGCTCCCGGATTCGGGGCGTGCGGCGTCGCGGTGACGGTGGCTTGGGACGTTCTCACGTGCTGCGCGGGGACGGTGGTCTTTGACCCGGTCACCGCGATGAGCGCGACGGCCACCACAATGGCGAGGAGGACGCCTAGGGCGATCGCGAGGCCGCCGTGGCTTCGGCGCGTGACGGGGATGCTCTCTGGTGTTGACGACATGTTTCCTCCGATGGGATGCCTGGCCACGAGGCCTAGGCCTTGCTGGTGATCGTCCGGACTGACACTGTCCTGCTAGGAGGGTCGTCGCGACCACGCTGATACACGGCCGGTTCTAGGCCGGGCCTGCTTGACGCTGCTGAGTTCGCCGGCCGTTGGTGCAGACGGCTCGAGCGATCACCTTGACGATCTCGGCCAGCTCGTCCTCAGGGCGATTCGGAGGGAGCACGAGGCTGATGCTGTCCGCGCCGGCGGCGAACCAGGCTGCGATCGCCGCGTCCGCCTGCTCGTAGGTTCCGAACAACGTGACTTCGTGCGCCAGATTTTCCGCCGCTGCCGGAAGCTCGGGAGTCCGCCGGTCGCGGGCCGCTTTGATCACGGCGTTGACGGCTTTGGCCATCCCGAAGCGTCGCGAGAGCATCTGGGGATATAGAGGTCCCATGTGGGTTGCATATGTCGATAGCCACCACGCGGCAAGTTGGCGCGCACTTTGCTCGTCGGCTGCCAGCGCAATGGGCACCCCGAGAGCAACCCGTGTGGGGGTGGCGACCTCCGAGCGAGACTCACCGTCTCCTAGCAGCGCCCGTCCTTCATTGACGCGGGACCGCGCCCACAGGAACGGAGCCCACCGGTCGGCGAGTTCACCGGCCAGACGGATCGATCCCGGCGACAGCGCAGCCAGGACGATTGGGACCGGGCGCTCGGGAAGCGCGCCCAGGCGAATGGGCCGTGCTTCGCCCGCGGGCTCTGGGAGGCGGTCGCCTCTGAGCAGCGCCTTGACGGCCGTCAGCGTATGTCGCAGGCGCGTGAGCGGGCGGTCCCAGGCGATGCCGTGAAACCCCTCGGTTAGAGGCGGGCTGCTAGCGCCGATCCCAAGTGAGAAACGACCGCCGCTGCACGATTGCAGGCCCGCCGCTCCGAGGGCGATGGTGGCCGGTGTGCGTCCCCATGCCGAGATCACTGAAGTGCCGAGGCCGATGCTCCGAGTTCTCGCCGCAAGCTGAGCGAGCAGGATCATTGAGTCGTGCGTCCACCCCTCGGCGAGGTCGACTCGGTCAAGACCGAGATCTTCTGCCTGGCTGCCCAGCCGCAGGATGAGATCTGCACGTGTCTCAAATGGGGTGAACGCCACACCGACCTGGCGCGGCTCGTTGTCCTCTTGCTGCTCGAGCGCCTCATCGGATCGCCGAGCCGGTCTGTGGTCTTGATGCGTGTTCATGAGACTCTTGGTCCCTTCGTAGGTGATCGCATTAGCCTTGACGTGCTCGGCGGTGTCGTCCTTCCTACCCTTGGCGCTCGAGCGGCCCAGGTCAGGCGCGGGCCTCGAGCACCAGGTTCAGGGGTGTCTCTGCGGCGCGACGGACCGAGCCGAAGCCGCCCTCGAGCATCACGTCGCGCAGGCGGGCCTCGCCGGCCTGCGTGCCGAGCCCGGCGCGGCCGGGTTGCGACAGCGAGCCCGGGGTGCAGACGAGCGTGGAGAATCCGTAATACATGCGCCCGACTGGATTGAGGTTGTCCTCGATCCGGTCGCCCGCGAACGGCTCGACGAGCATGCACGACCCGCCGCCGGCCAGTGCCGCCCGGGCGTGCCTGGCCGCGCCCACCGGATCGCCGAGGTCGTGAAGCGCGTCGAAGAACGCGATGAGGTCGTAGCCACCGCCTGTGTATCGGGTCGCGTCCGCCACCTCGAAGCTCACGCGATCTGCGACGCCCGCATCCTGTGCGCGTGTGCGAGCCGTGGCGATGAGCGCGGCCCACCAGGGGCCCGAGGCGACCGCCCTTGTCGAGGCATGGTGACGCTCGGCGCCGGACGCGTTCCGCATCGTGCGAGACCCGGCGGGGCTGGTGCGGGGATTCTCGAGCCTGTGCCAGCCGCAGGACGTCAGTCGCTCGTTACTGCGCAGCGATCCGGTCACCGCCGCGTGGATGGACCATCTCCGTCGCGCGCCGGTTCAGATCGGGGAAGACGATTACTGGACGCTGGTAAACGATTTCGGGCCGGGCTCAATCGACGGCTGGCTCAGCGAAGTCGTCGGGCGCGAGCTCGCGGCGGACGAGCCCAAGGTGCTGGACCCGGCAGCGCGACGGCTCGTGCTCGACGGCCGCGCGGTCGACCTCAGCCGCCTGGAACTGGACGTGCTACGTCACCTGCAACGCCGCGAGGGCGTCGCGGTCACCCGCGAGGAACTGCTGCGCGAGGTGTGGCGACACCAGTGGACGGGCGCAAGCTCGAACGTCGTCGAGGCGGTCGTCAGCGGGCTGCGGAGGAAGATGGGCGACCGCGCCGCGTCGCTCGAGACCGTCCGCGGCGTGGGCTACCGGCTCGGTCCGCTCGACTGATTCCACAAGATGTGCGACCGTAACCGTCACGGCGCACCCCGGGCAATCGCGCCGTTGGGCCCCACGGCTTGGTGCGAAGATGTGAGCTCGGCGTTCCCGGGACGGCGGTTGATGCAGTGGCCGGCGGGTATGAACGCGAGGAAGCGTCGCTTACGTCATGAGTTTGTTGAAAGGAGGATTCGTCGTGCCGATGATCATCAACGCCCGCGAGGCGCCGGCTCCGACCGACGCTCGGGTCTCGCTGCTCGACTTCCTGCGCGAACACTTGGAGCTGTACGGCACGAAGAAGGGCTGCAACCAGGGAGCCTGCGGCGCGTGCACCGTGCTGGTCGACGGTGAGCGGGTCCTGTCGTGCCTGGCGCTTGCCGTCCAGTACGAGGGGCGCGAGGTGACCACGATCGAGGGCCTGGGCGCGGGCGGCGCGCTGCACCCGTTGCAGCAGGCGTTTATCGATCACGACGGGTTTCAGTGCGGCTATTGCACGCCGGGCCAGATCTGCTCGGCGGTCGGCATGGTCGAGGAGCTTCGCCGCGGCGTACCCAGCTACGTCACCGAGGACCTCACGGCCGCGGATGTCGCGTTTGGCCACCACGAGGTGCGTGAGCGGATGAGCGGCAATCTATGCCGATGTGGCGCGTACAACGGAATCGTTGACGCGATCACCGACGTGTATGCGGAGCAGGGGGCATGATCGAGCTCACTTACTCTCGCGCGGCTGACGTGGACGACGCGGTACGCCGAGCGGTCGACGGACGGGGTCGGTACCTCGGCGGGGGCACGAACCTTGTGGACCTGATGCGCGAGACGGTGGAGACGCCGTCGGCACTGGTCGACGTCACGGGTCTGTCGCGAGAGATCGCGGCCACCACCGACGGCGGGCTGATGATCGGCGCGGCGACGCGCAACACGGCGGTGGCCGAGCACGACGCGGTCCGATCTGGCTACCCGATGCTCGTCCGCGCGATCGTGGCCGGCGCCTCGGCCCAGATCCGAAACATGGCGACGGTCGGCGGCAACCTGCTCCAGCGCACGCGCTGCACTTACTTCTACGACACCGACGGCTCGCGCTGCAATAAGCGGACCCCGGGGGACGGATGCGATGCGATCGAGGGCTTCAACCGCATGCACGCGATCCTGGGCGCGTCACCCGCGTGCGTGGCCACTCACCCGTCGGACATGTGCGTCGCGCTTGCCGCGCTGGACGCCGTCGTCCATCTTCGCAGCGTTTCGGGCGAGCGCACAGTCGACCTCTGCGATCTGCACCGGCTGCCCGAGGGTCGTCCCGATCTCGAGACGGTGCTCGAGCCCGGGGAGCTGATTACCGCCGTGGAGCTGCCTCCGCCGAATCCGGCGGCGCGCTCCACGTACCGCAAGGTACGGGACCGCTCGAGCTACGCGTTCGCGCTGGTCTCCGTCGCTGCCGCGCTCGAGCTCAACGGTGACGCGATCGCCGGCGCTCGTCTCGCTTTGGGCGGGGTCGCTACGAAGCCGTGGCGGGCCCGGCGCGCCGAGGAGGCGCTGCGCGGCCGACCGGCGACGGAGAGCACCTTTCTGGAGGCGGCCGATGCCGAGCTCGCCGACGCCCGTCCGCTGGCGGGCAACGCGTTCAAGGTGGAGCTCGCGCGCCGCACGATTGCCGCTGTCCTCGGGCAGCTGACCGAGGAGGCCCGCCTGTGAGCAACGGAGAATCCCGACCCGCAGTCGCGATGGTCCCCGACGGCTGGACTCCGGCCAGCGGTTCCGACCCGTTGGTGCGCGCCAAGCACGGGCTCATCGGCGCGCAGGTATCGCGCCTCGACGGGCCGCCTAAGGTCCGGGGCGAGGCGCGCTTCGCCGCCGAGTACGTGATGGAAGGCATGGTCTATGCGGCGCTCCGTTACAGCACGATCGCGCGCGGCCGCATCGCGACGCTCGACGTCGGCGCCGCCGAAGCGGCGGCCGGAGTCGTGCTCGTCATGACCTACCGAAACGCGCCCGCGATGCAAGTCCCGCCGATCTTCCTGACGGGGCCGAAGGCGGCCGCCGGCGCGAGCCTGCCGGTGATGCAGGACCCGAGCATCCATTGGAACGGCGAGCCGATCGCGATCGTCCTCGCCGAGACGCAGGAGCAGGCGGACCACGCCGCCTCGCTGATCGAGGTCGCATATGAGTCCTCGCCGCCGCGGACGTTTGACGAGGCCAGGACACGCCCGCGCACGCCCGACAGTCTCGTCGGGCAGCCGGTCGAGGTCCTGGTCGGCGACGCCGAGGCCGCACTGATCGATGCGCCTCACTCCGTCGATCTCACGTACACGACGCCGCGCCACAACCACAACGCGATCGAGCCCCATGCGGTGACGCTCGCGTGGGATGGCGACGAACTCATCGTCCACGATGCCAGCCAGGGCGTGAAAGGGCACGCTTGGACGTTCGCGCAGGTATTTGGAATCGAGGAGGAGCAGGTCCATCTCACCTCCCCTTACGTCGGCGGCGGATTCGGTGGCAAGACGATGTGGTCACACCATCTGATCGGGGCGGCGGCGTCGAAGCTGGCGGGGCGCCCCGTGCGGGTCACGCTCACGCGAGAGGGCGTGTATCGGCTCGTCGGCGGTCGCACGAACACCGAGCAGCGCGTCGCGATCGGCGCGGACGATGACGGCCGGTTCAAGGCGCTCATCCACACGGGCCTGTCGGCGATGACCCCGTACAACGCACTCGCCGAGCAGTTCACGTTCCCGGCGCGGCATATGTACGCGACCGAGACGCTGAAGACAGACCAGCAGGTCGTCGACATGGACATGCTCGCCAACTCGTTCATGCGCGCGCCGGGGGAATCGGTCGGCACGTTCGCGCTGGAGTCGGCGATTGACGAACTCGCGATCGAGCTCGACATGGACCCGATCGAGTTGCGGATCCACAACGAGCCCGAGAAAGACCCGAGCACGGGCCTCCCGTACTCCTCGAGGCACATCGTCGAGGCGTGGCGCGCGGGGGCGGAGCGGTTCGGCTGGAACTCTCGGTTGCGCCCGGGTACGCGCCGGGAGGGAGAGTGGCTGATCGGCACCGGCTGCGCCATGGGGACGTATCCCTACCATCGCTTTCCCGGCGGCGCTGCGCGGCTCACGCTCGACAAGACTGGCCACGTGACGATCGACGTGCCGGCAAACGACATGGGGATGGGCACCTCCACGGCCCAGGCGATCCTCACCGCCGACCGGTTTGGCCTGCCGTTGGAACGCGTGACCATCGCCCACGGCGACTCCTCATCTCCTGGCAACCTGCTCGCCGGCGGCTCCGGACAGACGGCTTCCATTGCCGGCGCGGTGCTCGCCGCGCAGCGAGCGCTCGTCGTACAGTTGCTCGCGCTCGCCAGTGATGAATCATCCCTGGCCGGGTTGAGTGTCGACGAGGTCGGCGGCCGCGACGAGGGCCTGTGCGAGCTAGCCGACCCGAGCCGCTGGGAGAGCTACGCCGAGATCCTCGGACGGGCAGGCCGTGACGAGATAACCGTCGTGGCCGCCGCGTCGAACCCCGACGAGATGCAGGCTTACTCGATGCACTCCTTCGGCGCGGTCTTCTGTCAGGTCCGAGTCAACGCGATCACCGGTGAGACGCGCGTCGACCGCGTGCTCGGCTCCTACGACTGCGGCCAGATCATCAATGCGAAGACCGCCGCAAGCCAGTTCCGCGGCGGAATCATCATGGGTATCGGACTCGCCCTGATGGAAGACACCAACTTCGACGAGCGGGCCGCCCGGATCATGAACCCGAGCCTCGCGGAATACCACGTGCCCGTCCATTTGGACGTGCCGGAGATCGAGTTGATTTGGACTGACATTCCCGATCCGTACGCCCCTGCCGGCGCGCGCGGAATCGGGGAGATCGGGATCACGGGCGTCGCCGCGGCGATCGCAAACGCGGTCTACGACGCAACCGGACGCCGCGTCCGCGACCTTCCGATCACTCTGGACAAGTTGCTCTGAAGACCTCGATCGCAGCCCACGGCGCTGCGCAACGTCACATCAGGTTGGGCGTATGGAGGTCGGAGAGGTGGCGCGCGGTGGCGGCGTCGAAGCCGCAGGCCTGGAGACGGCGGAGACGGTTGCGCTCCATCGTTCGCATCAGCGCCCGGACATCCGTCGCGGCGTCCGAGAGGTCGGCCGGCTGGAGGGACCGCGCCGCCATGATCGTGAGCGCTTCGACGAGGACGGGTGAGAGTCCGGAGAGGCTGACCAGCTTGGCTGCGCGGTTTTCGGCCGCCGTGACCAGTGGCTCTGCAGCATCTGGGTCGATCGACACGGAGCGCTTGATGTTCGAGATGCCGAAGTGGACGTGCCGGCGCTCGTCGCGGTGCGCGAGCCTCGCTGCCGTAGCGGTGGCGGCGTCGGGGGCGTGGGTCTCGATGAAGCGCAACAGGTCGAGGAAGGTGCCTTCGCCGAGCACGTTCAGGAGCAGCGAGGATGCGGTGAAGTCGTGTTCGTCGAGCAGTGAGCTCAGCGACAGCTCGGTAGACGCGAGGGCATAACCGTGGTGTCCGCCGGCGAGCGATCGCTTGGTGAAGACCTCGATGTGTCGGGCCTCATCGTGGACGTGGCTGCTCAGCCACAACACCAGTTCGACGAGCTGCGGGTTGACCTGCGGGAGGAACCCGGCCGGCACGTAGAGGGCGGCGTATTCGTTCTGAGCCAGGAAGGTCATGACCTGAGCGACGGCGCGCTCAGTGGTGTCGTCCAGGCCGTGCGCGGCCTGCCACGGGATGTCGCGGGAGGCATCCCATTGCTGGCCGGAGGCCTGGTCTACGAGTTCGCCGATGTCATCGGCCCAGACCTTGTCACGGCGGTTGAGCTGCCAGTGGTGTGTGGACGCTCGAGTCTCGGGCACGGCTCGAAGCGGCGCAAACCCAGCCCGGGGATCGGGCTCGGGCGGAAGCGCTCCGTAGCGCCAATCGGCGGTGTGCAGCTCTCCGTTACGAAGCGGCGGGCCCGTTTCTCGTGGCGGGAGGGACTCGGCCAGGATTCTCGTCGACGCGCCGCGGCGGATCCTGACCACGTGTCCGTCGGGGCGGCTGATCTGATCGATCGGCTCATGGCCGGCGAGTCGTGCCCAGCCGAGAAGTTCCAGCGCGACGGGCCGCGACGGCGTTCTGATCTCCAGAACGCCGCCGGGCGCGACACGCTCGACCGCCGCCGCGAGCAGGACCTCCAGGCCTCCGCCGAGCTCGAGATGCTCGGCATCCACCCGATGGGCTGGCTGCTCGGGGCCGACCGTCATGACAGCAGCGCCTGCTCTCGCATGGCCGTCTGCAGCGACGCGTAGCCCTCGCGGTCCCCGGGATACCAGCGTCTGACTCCCTCGAGGTCCATCGCCGGGCGCAGGCTCGGGTCGTCGTAGTCCATCGCCAGCAGCGCCCGCGACCACCGGTCGGAGAGCTCACGGTCCAGCGAGTCCAGCGCCGTGAAATTGCAGTGGTAGTAATCGGGGCTGCGCCACACGATCTCGAGGTCAGCCACCGCGGGCACCGACTCGGCACGAAACGCGCTGAAGTAGGCGGCCGACAGCGCGCCCGCGTCGGCCTCGCCTTCGGCGACCGCACGCACGACGTGGAGCTCGGAATCGCCGGTATCGCCGTGCTTGCCCAGGTCGGTGTCGAAGCGCAGCAGGCGGCAGCTAGCGACGTCGAGACCCTCCCTGGCCAGGTAGTACGGGGGCAGGATTGCCGCGTGGCCAGAGTCCCGGCTGCCCAACGCCAGGACGTGGCCGGTCAACTCGGCCACGCTCCCAGGCTTGCGTCCCTTGCGCATGGCCAGCACGGTCGCCCAGTCCCGGTCGACGTCGCGCATCCCCAGGATTCGGGTCCCGCCCTCCCCGCCCTCCCCGCTGCCCTTGCCGGCCGCCCGGTGATCGAGCGCTACATAGGCGGTGTTCGTGTTCCAGCCGATGTCGACCGTCCCCTCCAGCACCGCGTCGACAAGTCGCTCGTAGTTCGAGAACAGGATGTAGTCGGTCGGTACGCCGGCATCGGCGAAGTAGGTGCGAAACCGCTCCCAGATCGTCACGATTCGAGGGTGGTAGGCCACTGCACCAAGTCTCAGCTCCGCGTCGCTCATGGGACCGGGATTCCCGCGATCGCCTTCGCCGACCAGGTCCGCAGCACCCCGTTGGTCGGTGCCATTACCGCCCCCGCGCGGGCGTCACGGAGGTGACGCTCGATCGGGAGCGCGGGCGTGTACCCCTGCCCGCCGCACACCTCCAAGGCCGCCTGTGTCACCCGCGCCGCCGTATCGGTGCACAACACCTTCGACTCCATCAGCGCCACCAGCCCTCCCTCATCACCGCTGTCACCGAGTCGCGCCGCCTCTTGCAGGAGCGTGCGGGCGGCGCGGACGCTGATGTCCATGTCCGCGAGCGCGTGCTGAACCGTCGCAACCTCCACCAGCGCGCTGCCGTCTGGATACGCGCGTGACTTCGCGTGCTCGAGCGCGGACGACAACGCGGCCTGTGCGATGCCGATGTTCACCGCTGCGAGCCCCACCAGGAACGTGGGTGCGACAACACCGAACACCAGTCCGGCAGCCTCGCCCGCCTCGCCGACGCGCTCGTCGGCGCCGAGCGCGACATCATCGAACTCGACCGCGATGCTGGAGTTCCCACGCATCCCCAACCCCTCCCAGCGCCCCTCGAAGCGCACCCCGGCACCGTCCTTGCGCACCGCGTAGCAGTCCAGGCCTTCGCGCTCGCTCTGGAGCAGCACCAGCATCACATCGGCATGGCCGCCCGAGGTGACAAACGCTTTGCGGCCGCTCACACGAACTGAGCCGTCGCGGCGCTCGGCCCGCAACTCGGGGGCATAGAAGTGTGCGCCCGTACCGCGCTCGCTGAACGCCAAGGTTCCCAGCACCTCGCCGCTCGCCATGCCCTCCAACAAAGACGGCGCCGACCCACCACCGCCGCCTGCCACGGTCGCCGCGGTCACGCTGTGCATCAGGAACACCATCCCCGTCGAAGCACACGCCCCGCCGACCGCCTCACACGCGTCCGCCAGCGCCACCAAGCCCGCGCCCACTCCACCCTGTTCACGCGGGACCAAAAGGCCCAGCGCGCCGACCTGCCCCAGCGCGCTCAGCTGCGCGTCTGGGAACCGCGACTCACGATCGATCGCAGCCGCGCCTGGCGCGATCAGCGCCTGCGCCAGCTCGCGAACCTCCGCCAGCACGCCATCTGCGCTGCCCACCGCAACTTCGGTCATCTACCTGCTCCTTTTCGAAAGAGGACGAGGGGAGTACTCGCCACCCCCACGGGGCGGCCGCGACGACAGTCGCTCAGCGAAGCCTCATCGCGTCACCCCCTCTCCACCAGCGAAAAGAAGTCGACCCGCCACCAGAATCCTCTGCGAGCTGCTGTACCGATAGCCGGCCACGGACACAGCTTGCCAGCTCGACCATCGACGTGATAGCTCCCTGGTGAGGCGGCCGTCGAGGCGGGAAGCCTTGGCCCGTCCGGCCCAAGATAGGGACCGCCGACTCCCAACATAGGGACTCCTCCCATAGAGCGCTCGTCACGGCGCTCGTAGCTTCGTGGCATGCCGAAGACCACCCGATCAGGAGGAGTCACATGCCGCGATACATCGTGCAGCGCACCTTCCCGGAAGGACTCAGAATCGCGGTCGCCGATGGCGGCGACGACACCTGCCGCGGTGTCATTGATCGAAACACCGAGGAAGGTGTCACATGGGTGCACTCGTACGTCAGCGCCGACAAGCGCACGACGTTCTGCGTCTACGACGCGCCCACACCGGAGGCGATCCGCAAGACCGCCGCTCGTAACGAGCTGCCGATTGATCAGATCACTCAGGTGCGGGTGCTCGACCCGTACTTCTACGCCTGATGCGTGAATCCCAAAAACCCACGACAGCACGAGGAGCAACTCATGCGTTCTATCCGAATCGCACTCGTCGCGATCGCGATGACAGCCTCGCTTTCGGTCACCGCCCGCGCATCTACCGGGGCCAGCCCAAAGCCCGGACAGGCACACGCCCGCGCGGCCTCTCCTAACACCCTCACCGCTGACATGGCGGCGGGACGCCTGGCCACCGCCAGGTACGCAACCAACCTCGCGGCAGCGAAGGCTGCCGGATACCAGATCATCACCCAGATGATCCCGGACATGGGCTACCACTTCCTCAACCCGAACGTCAAGGGATTCGACGTCCGCAAGCCACCGATCCTCGTCTACGAGCATCACGGCAACGCCTGGCAGCTCGGAGCGCTCGAGTGGGTGTTCACCTCCAAGCCGGCCAAGCCGCCGCTCCCCGGGGCGCAGTACGGGACGTTCCCAGCCGCGTGCCATTACAAGGACGGCACATTTGTCCCTGAGAGCGCACAGTCAATGTGCCCGTCAACGAGCCCACAGACGGGTGCCGCGTTCAACTTCTGGCACCCGCTTCTGATCACGCTGCACTTCTGGATCTGGTACCCGAATCCGTCCGGGATCTACATGGGCATGAACCCAATGGTCAGCCCGTTCAACGACAACTGACAGACGTCCGCAGTAGACGGCCGGCCACGAGTGGCCCGGCCGTCCGCTCACTTCCCAGTCCTTCGGAGGCTCAGATGGCCAGGAAAGTCAGTGCAACCGAAACGAACCCCGCGCGAATCGGCCAGATCGCGCTGGGACTGCTCTGGTTGGCGGACGGAGCGCTCCAATTCCAGCCCTACATGTTTGGTCGGACGTTCGTCACAGGCGTCATCCTGCCCGCCAGCCACGGCCAGCCGGCAATCATCGGCGGGCCGATCGTCTGGATCGCCAACCTGATCGAGCCGCACGTCGCGTTGTTCAACGCCGGCGCGGCGACACTCGAGGTCCTGATCGGCGTGGGCCTGCTCTACCGACCAACCGTCAAGGTCTCGCTGCTCGTCTCGTTCGCCTGGGCGATCGGAATCTGGTTCGCTGGAGAGGGGCTCGGCATGATCTTCACCGGAACCGCAAGCCCGCTGACTGGAGCTCCGGGAGCAGCCCTGCTCTACCTGCTGGCGGGGCTCATCTGTTGGCCAAGGGAAGGTGGCGTCGAGGCGACCAGACGTGATGCCGCTGCGCGCTGGTGCTGGTCGGCCATCTGGCTCGGTGCGGCAGTGCTGTGGCTGCTCCCAGCCAACGACGCCACCGCCTCGACTCACGACGCCATCGCCACAGCGCCGTCCGGCGCCGGCTGGCTGTCGGAGACCCTGACATTCGTCGCGCGTGCCGTCGCCGGTCGCGGGACAGCTATCGCGCTCGCGTTGTCAGCAGTATCTATGTCGATCGGCCTCAGCGCGCTGTACAGGTGGCACGCGAGGTTCTTCCTCGGGCTTGCGATCGCCGTCTCGGCCGGTTATTGGATCGTCGGTCAGGGCATCGGCGGCGTGTTCACCGGACAGGCCACCGACCCCGGCACCGGACCCTTGATGATCATCATCGCCTCAATGCTCGTCGCACAAGAGTGCGATCGCGAGCTCACAGCGCGCGAACGGTTTGTCCCGCGCCGAGCACGTACGAAGACAGCAAGGTCAAAGACGGCGTGAACGTCGGTCATCGCGCGCGAGCGCTACGGCACGCTGACGTGGATGGTGCACCGACACAGATCAGTCTGAGGTTGACCGGTACCGCCCCCAGACGCAGCTCGTTGGCAAGGTTCTGGGCGGATGTGATCGTGAAGCTCCCGGCGAGGTCGGCGCCGTTGTCGCCGTTGATCCCGTCGGGGTACTGCTTGAAGTCGATGAAGGGGATCGTAATCAGCTGGTCGTCGAGCGCGACGGCGAAGTGCTGGTTGAGCGTCTGGCCGACGGCGCTGACCTGGTCGCCGCGGCGGGCAACCGCGGCGGTGACGCTCTGGAACTCGGTCCTGCCCCTTGAATTGAACCCGAACGTGACGTCGGGCTCACCGGTGTTGGGATCGCTGCTCTGCTGGGGATTGGTGATGTCGCTGCTCCGAAGCGCGACGTCGTCCTTGAGCACGTAGAACTGCGCGCTGGGATCGCCGATCGGAGTCGGATCCGCGAAGCTCGCGGGAATTGCCTGGAGCACGATCGTGCCGCGTTGGATTGTGAGGGTCTGTCCCTGGGAAGCACTGACCCCCCGCGGCAGACCGGCCTTGAGATCGCTCAGGTTGTCGTCGGGTCCCGACAGGAGGCAGTGCTGTCCGGACGCCGGCACCGTACCCCGGTCCCGTGCCGCGGCGGCGCAGGCCGCGCTGCCCGGAGCCCCGAACAGCCAGTACTGGGATCCGATTCGCCAGTTGGCCGGGCTCGCCGAGTAGGGCTGCTTGGAGGCTAGCCGCACCGCCTGGTAGAGCCCCATGCTGCCCGCTCCGGGAGATCCGGGCGACAGTGATCCCGACCCCTGGCTGATCTCGATCGCGTTCGGGTCTTGTGCCTTGAGTTGGCTGGCGACAGTCTTGCCGTTCGGCGTGAGGACGTTCGCCTCCCAGTCATAAAACAGCAGCTGGGCCGTGGTGCCGACCTCGCGCTCCGCCTCTGCGGTATTTCTGACGTTGGTCAGGGCCACAGTGATCTGATTTGTGCCCGACCCGGACACGTCGGCGTCACCGATCCCGAGACTCCGCAGCCTTTCCCGGATGACATCGACGGTCCGTTCGAGCGCGCTGCGGGTCACGACCGGGGTCTGGGCGCTCGGCTGGGCCAAGTAGACAAGTTCGACCGAGCCGTGACTGGGCGGCACCGACCCGTGGCTCGGCGCAGTCTTGCTAGGGCCCGAGCCACGCAGGCCGAAGAACACGGCGACCACGAGCACGACCACCACCACACCAACCACCGGGACCAGAGCGCCGGCCAGTCGAGCGAACCCGCGCCGCCGGTGTGCACTGCGCGAACGCTCGGCAGTCGACCGGCCTGGCGAGCTGCCGGGCAAGCCACCTTCGCGCGGGTGCTGCTCGCGCTCGATCTCCTCGGCGATCGCGGACGACACGCGGGCCTGCAGCACCTGGGACCGCGGGGGTGCCACCCCGACGTCGCGCAGCTCGCGGAGCAGGTCGAGGGGGTCCTCGTGGTCAGGCATGAGCCTCTCCGTTCACGATGGGTGCCTCCGGGTCGACCGGCTTTCCGATCGCCGCGCCTAGTCGCTGTCTTGCCCGGGCGATTCGAGACCGCACCGTGCCGATCGGAACGCTCAGCGCTGTGGCCGCTTCCGCGTAGCTCAGCTCACCCCAGACGACCAGCAGCAACGTGTCCCGATCAGCCGCCGGCAGGCGGAGCAACTCCCCCACCAGCTCCGGGGCCAGCGCCCCGACGTCGGTCTCGGACGGGGCGGTCCTAGTCGTCGCCAGACGCTGCAGCGTTTCCAGCCGCCGCCGCTCGGCTCGTCGGTAATCAGCGATCAGGTTGTTCGCGATCCCCGAGAGCCAAGGCAACGCGCTCCCGTGATCATCACGAAACACGGCGCGTCTGCGAAACGCGCGGACGAACACCTCAGCGGTCAGATCCTCGCTCAACTCGGGACCAGTCCGCCTCGCCACATAACTCGCCACTGCCCGTAGGTGCCTCTCGTACAGAGAGGAGAACATCGCCGGTTCGGAGACCGAGTCACTCAGGATCCGGGCGTCAGACAGCAAGGACTCCATACCCCTAGATCGTCGCGGGAGCCCAAAAAGTTCGCGCTCCGCCCTTTCTGGTGCCTCCGAACCAAACGGGCACGGCAGGCCTTCCTAGGACGCCCTTGATCCGGCCGCGGTTTCGCTTCCGCATTCCGCCTGGTGAGTATGCTCAACTGATGACGCGCGACCAGGCGATCACCGAGGCCAAACGAAGGCAAGAGGCAGATCCGGAGGCGAGCTGGATCGCCACCTCGCGGGATGGCGAGTGGGCGGTGGTCCGCATCGGTATCGCGCCGACCAAGCCCACCGGAACGGCGACGAAGCCCCCGCCGGTTGCGCCTCGCGACGATCCACATTCCGCGATCGAACGCGCCGCCTGGTTCGCCGGCGGAGGTAGCTGAACTCGGCAGCGTCTGCCTGAAGGGGCAGACCGCCCACACGGGCGGGCATTCCTAGGTCAAGCGCGCGTGGTACGCCGTATCCTCGGGGCGTGAGTGGCCTGGATCGCCGGCGCGAGGTCGGCTTGAGCCCGCGGCGCGGACCCGCCGATCCGCTCATCTCAGCTCGGTTGTACCGGCCGTCGTCGAGCGAGGGTCCCGCCCAGCGAGCCCGCGGCCGCGCTGGGGCGGGAGCTCGATCCCTCGCCGACGCCGTGTTGGGCCTGCAGCGATCCGCGGGTAATCACGCCGTGAGCCGAGCGCTCAGGGGCCGGAGATCTTCAGGGCGCGTGCTCGCGCGGCTCGCAGCGATCGAGGTAGGCCAAATGCTGGACGAGGCTGAGGGGACGAATCGCGCTGAGATCAGCCAGGAAGTCATCGCGACGATCGACGAGGTCACGACGACATGGGAGCGGGAGGCCAAGGGCATAAGTGGGCGGCAGGCGCGGATGGCGCGTATGGAGCGTGCCTTCCCCAAGTTGCTTGCCTGGTTGCTCGCCGAGATGGAGAAGCAGCACTCGGAGCGCGCGTTTCCGGTGCCAACGGATCATGAGTGGTGGAGACGAACGCTGCGCGCGGTGATCGCCGATCTGGAGGATGAAGAGCAGGCTCGGCCGCCCATTCCGGAAACGGTGCGGGACCTCGAGGGTCCGCCCGAGAAGCCACTTGCCGTCCCAGCGGGCGACGTGGTGGACCTCGCACAGCGAACTGTCATCCACTGCACCATGGGCCAGGGTGTGGTCGCCGACCTCCGCAGGTACACCCTGTACAGCGACCAGTTCTCGTCGTGTTCACCTGTCGTGATGTTCAACGAGGACACACGCCTCGGCGGGCTGTTTCACTACGCAGCCGCGAGCACGGTGCAATTCGGGGAGCTCGCGGACATGTATCACCGGATCGAACCCACCCTGATCGCGGTGAACCGGCGAGCCATGCCGGGGACGTCCGGGCAGGAGTACGACGATTACGAGAGCCTGATGCGCTTCTTCGTACACCGGCTCGGCGTCGGAGAGGACAGGCTCGTGCTTATCGCCGAGAAGTCCTCGTCGTTCGCGGTCTCTCTGGATGAGCAGGACGAGATGCAGCTGACGGCGTCTCGCCCGTCTTCCTCGTATTACGACGTGACCCACGAGAAAAGCAGCCGCATGCTGAACGCGGAGGTTGCGCTCCTCGTGAACCTGGACGCCTACTCCGAATCGTTCGCGACTGAGCGCTAAATCGGGAGCCCGTCGACTCGACGACGGGCACTAGCTCGTCTACGGCCTAGTCGCGGACGTTCGGAGACCGAGCCCGCTCGCGCCTACGCACCGTCCTTCGCCGGGGCCACTGACGGTCGCGCCGAACGTGGTCTCGGACACGATCTGAAGAGGAGCGCCGGAACGAGTATCGACGAGCAGAAGAACCAGGTCATCGCCGCCCGGAACACGCAGAGAGCGTACCGGCGCCGAGTCCATCGCCGCCGCGTAGCATCGTTCTCAGAATGACGGCAGACGGCCCACGCGCCGACTGGGTGCACAAGCACTACAAACAGACGATCGTCGTGCGCTCACTTCTCGCGCCATGGATCCTGTTCGTCACGGTGTTCCTCTGCGTGAAGGGCTACTGGTGGGGGCTGGTGTTCCTTCCGTTTCTGGCGCTCGACCTCTGGTTGCTGCGTAGCCTCGTCCGGTACGCACGCACGCAAGGCAGATCGTGAGGGCGCTCGTCAGCGGGAGAGGATGAAACCGCTCATCCGTCCGCCGCTTGAGCGGCCCCTCCCGGAGGCCTACGCATCAGCCAAACCGGCGGTCCGCCCTCCGGCAGCTCAACCACATCCAGGTGCAGGAAGCCGAGCCGTTCGTAAAGTGCTGCGCTGCGCTCTGAGCTGGCCTCGATATAGGTCGGTAGCCCCGCCGAATCGGCGCTCTCGAGTGTTGGCAGCATGAGCGCCGATCCCACGCCCCGTCCCTGGAGGGCGGTGCGCACCCCGATGATTCGAACGTAAAAGTGGGGCTCACGGACGTGCCGTTCCTCCATCGCGCGCTGCACCCTTACCGCGAGCAACACTCGCCTCCCGAACGCCCGCGTCCACATGCGCGCCTGCGTCAGCGTTATGGACTTCGGCATCTCCCAGGCGCCGGGTGGCAGCGCAATCACCGCGCCGTCGCAGCCGGCGGTCGTCCACACGGTCCCCTGCGGCAGTCCGTACTGCTCGAGCTCCGCCGTGAACAGCGCTCGCAGCCGCGCTTTCAGCCGCAGGCTGCCCGGCAGCATCCACGTGTACACGGGGTCGTCGACGAACGCGTCGGCGAGCGCATCGGCCAGCCGCGGAACGTCGTCGGCTGTCGCGGTCCTTACCGCGGGCTGCTCGACCCCGGGTCTCGCAACGGCTGGTTCTGATCCGGCCGGTGGCGGTGGGGCCATCTGCTATCCGTTCGAGTGCTTGACCAACGTATAAGACAACGTCTTATACAATGTTCTTATCAAGATGTCTACCCCCAACCGGCCAACTCATCGGACCAGGCTCCTCGAGGCGGCACGGGCGCTGCTGCGTGAACGCACCTACGGCAACATCACCGCCCGAGATCTCGTCGCCGCATCCGACACCAACCTCGGATCGATCGGCTACCACTTCGGCTCAAAAGAGGCGCTCCTCAACGAAGCGATCGGACTCGCCTTCGAGGAATGGGCCGACGCGATCATCCACGCCACGCGGGCCGACCCAGGCCCCGGGCCACTGTCGCTAATGAACCTGCTAGGCACCGTCCTCGACGAGTACGACTCGATCCGCCCGTACTACTACGCCTACATCGAAGCGCTAGCACGAAGCGCCCGCTCGCCGGAACTCCGTGAACAACTCGCCGAGCACTACAACCGCCAACGCGACCGCGTCGCTGGCTTGCTCACCGACTCGCTCGACGACACGATCGACCCCAACGACGTCCGCCACCTCGCGTCCGTGATGCTCGCGACCGTCGACGGCCTGCTCATACAAACGTTCATCGACGCCGACAGCGCGCCCACCAGCCACGACCTAGCCGTTGCCACCGGCCAGACGCGCACTCCCGGGCACGGCCGCCCAGCCCCGGAACCGTAGACCTAGGCATCGGGGAGACGCGGTCGACCCCCCGGCTTGCGAGCCAAGACGACCTCGGTATCGCCCGGCCAGTCCCAGAACAGCCCCTCCGGCGCTCGATCGGCAAGCAGTGATCGCACGTCCCGAGCGAACGCTTCTCCTCCGTCGGGAAAGAGATGTGGCGCCGAGAAGGAAAATGAGAAATAACCAGACAGGACGCTCTCGCTGTCGCGCACGAGATCCCGAACCCCGGGAACGAACAGCACCCGAGGCTCACCGAAACGCGTTCGGACCAGCACGTCCTGGAAGCGGTGCTTTCTCGGGGCACTGACGCCTCGGCCGGCGCGGCGAGTCGATCCGAGGTGCCGGGCTACCAACAGCCTGATCTCCTCATGGGGGATTGGCGGCGGGCCTGGGCTGGGCGGACGAGGGCGTCCGCTGACCGTGTGCACGACCAGCGCTAGTGAGCCGCCGGGCTCGAGCATGTCGTAGATCGCCTCGGCCACGCGCTCCTCGTCGGTCCAGTGAAACGACTGACCGAACGTCACCAGCCTGTACGGCCCGGGCGCAGCCGCAGGGAGATCCTCCGCCAGCGCCTGTACCCATCGGACGTTGAGCAGACCGTCAACCTCCGATGCACGGCGGCCCTCGGTCAGCGTCTCGGCGTCCGGGTCAAGCCCGACGACTCTCTCAAACAGCGGGGCTAGGCGGAGGGTGAGGATGCCCGGGCCGCAGCCGGCGTCGAGGAGCCGCCCTCGCCCGTCCAGACCGGCCTCCTCCGACAGCATTGCCTCGAGCTGCCGCGAGTAAGGCGGGCGCCCGTACCTGTAGTGAGCGGCCGCGCCTCGATAGATCGTCGGATCGTATGGCACCGCGTTCAGCATGCCGAAGCCGACCGCGCGGCCCTCATCTGTCAGCGTGCTCTGGCGCGGCCGGCAGTTGCACCGTGACGCAGAGTCCGCCGGCGGCCCTCGGGGTCAGGGTGAGGGCTCCGTCGTGTGCTTGGGTGATGCTTTTGACGATTGCCAGGCCGAGGCCGACGCCTGCGTGGTCGGTGCGTATGCGATTGGAGCCCCGCTGAAACGGTTCGCCAAGCGTGGAGACCAACTGTGGGGTGAGTTTCGCCCCGGTGTTTTCGACAGTGAGCTCCACACCTTTGGGGTGACCACTGGTCGTGACCCACACGGTGCCCTGTTCACGCAGGTTGTGGACGATCGCGTTGTGCACGAGGTTCGTGCTCAACTGCAGCAGGAGCGCCGGTGAGCCGGTGGTGGGGCTCATGTCGCCGGAGGTCTCGATGCTGACGCCGCGTTTTTCCGCGAGGGGGAGGAGCGTTTCAGTCGCTTCTTCCGCTATGAGGGACAGGTCGACGTGTTCTGGGGCGAAAGACCGCTGGTCGGCGCGGCTCAGTACGAGCAATGCCTCAGTCAGGTCGATCGCTCGGGTGTTGACTGCGTAGAGGCGGTCGACCAGTTCGCGGTTGTCGCGGTATTGGTCATTGCGGGCCACCTCGAGAAGGGTCTGCGTGATCGCGAGTGGGGTGCGAAGTTCGTGGGAGGCGTTGGCTGCGAATCTCTGCTGTTCGGCGACGTGCGCTTCGAGCCGCGCGAGCATGGTGTCGAAAGCGTCGGCGAGTTCGCGGAACTCATCGCTGGGGCCTGGTAGCCGGATTCGATGGGAGAGCGATCCGGTCGCGGCGATCCTGGTCGCGTCCGTGATACGGGTCAGGGGGGCGAGCATGCGACCGGCGAGAATCCATCCTCCGATGAGACCGAACGCCAGCAGGAACGCCAGCGCGACGGCCGCGATCGGAGCGAACTGGCGCAGGACGGCCAGGCGGTAGTGCGGCACCAGGATCAGTCCAACGTGCGGCGCACGACTCACGAACAGCCACCCGGCCGCGAGCAGCAAGGCGCCGGCGACCATGAGGAAGCCGGCGTAGCTGAGGGTGAGCTTCAGGCGAACACTCAAACCAGGGGCTCTGTCCACGCTCTCCTCCCTCACGTCAGGTGCCGGGTGATGTGTCGATGCGGTACCCGACGCCGGCCACGGTGGCGATGATCCAGGGTTCGCCGAGCCGTTTGCGCAGAGCCGACACTGTGATGCGCACCGCGTTGGTGAACGGGTCTGCGTTCTGATCCCACGCTCGGTTTAAGAGCTCTTCGGCGCTGACGACGCCGCCCTCAGCGGCGACTAGGACTTCGAGGACTGCGAACTGCTTCCGGGTGAGCGCGACGTAGCGGCCGTCGCGGTAGACCTCGCGGCGGAATGGATCCAGCCGCACGCCCGCGATCTCTCGCACGGGTGGCCGGTTGTGGGCGCGCCTGCGGTCGAGCGCCCTGAGACGGAGCACGAGTTCCTGGAGTGCGAACGGCTTGGTGAGGTAGTCGTCGGCGCCGAGCTCGAACCCGGACGCCTTGTCGTCGAGCCGGTCGGCGGCGGTCAGCATGAGGATCGGCATGCCGTTGCCGGAGGCCACGATGCGTCTGGCGATCTCATCTCCGTTAGGCCCGGGGATGTCGCGGTCGAGGACGGCGATGTCGTAGGCGTTGACGGTCAGCAGCTCCAGCGCGGTGTCGCCGTCACCGGCGATATCTGCCGCGATCGCTTCCAGGCGCAGGCCATCGCGGATGGCGTCTGCCATATAGGGCTCGTCCTCAACGATCAACACACGCATACTCTCGATGCTCCCAGCCCGACCATATCGTCGGCATATCAAAAACCACATACGTGCTGGCAACGCCATGCCGCCTTGACTGGGAGGCGTGGCCTACCGCCAGCCAGCACGAGCCCCAGCCCGCGGTAGCCGACCGACCGTATACGGCCCGCGCCGCCGCGATGTGCTGCTCGGCGCAGTACTCGCCCTACTCCTTGCCGCCACCGCGTTTGCTGCCGCCCGCCACGGCCCGAACGACAAGGCCAGCGCCTCCATATCGGGCGTCGGGTGGCCGCCCCGCGGACAGGCGGCGTTTGTGCTTGGCAACGGCCGTCCGGCGGCGAGCCCGCACGAGCAATCGGTCCCGATCGCCAGCCTGGCGAAGGTGATGACCGCCTACCTGACCCTCGAGCGCTACCCGCTGAGCGGCGCACAGGACGGGTTCACGATCACCGTGTCTGCCGACCAGGCGCAGGCAGTCGCCGAGGACGCGAGGGAGGGCCAGTCGGTCGTGGCGGTGCGGGCCGGCGAGCAGCTGACCGAGCGCCAGCTGCTGGAGGCGCTGCTGATCCCCTCCGGCAACAACATCGCCGAAATGCTCGCCGCGCAGATGGCGGGCAGCGAAACCAGCTTTATCGCCGAGATGAACGCCGAGGCTCGCGCGCTCGGGATGGACCACACGATCTACACCGATCCCAGCGGGTTCGACCCAAGCACGGTCTCCACCGCCGCCGACCAGCTGCGGGTCTTCCAGGAGGCGATGCGCTCTCCGGTGTTTCGCCAGATCGTCTCGATGGCCAGCGTTACGCTGCCGATCGCCGGCACGCTCACCAACTACAACCCGCTGATCGCCGAGGCCTACGCCGGCAAGACCGGTTCCGACTCCGCGGCCGGGGGATGCCTGGCGTTCTTCACCTCCATGACGGTCAGCGGGCGCCGGCAGACTGCCGTCGGCGTGGTGCTGGGGCAGGGCGAGGGCAGCGACACTTCGGAGCTCCTCGCCGCCGCCGGAGAGGCCGCCGAACAGCTCGTCGACTCCATCGTCCTGGCGAACCGCGGCTAGCCGCCTCCCGTCGCCGGCGGCTCGCGTTGGGATCGGCGGGCAACGCGCGCTGGTCGTCGCGGGCCAGAAGGTTGATCGGAGCTCGGCGATGCGCCGGGACCAGCGTGGCTGATGACAGCCGCGGCCCGATCGAGGAACTCGCGGATGGTCGTGAGCTCGCGGTCGCCGTAGGTACCAAGGAGCGACAGCATCTCCTCGATCAACGGACCGAATACTTCCTCCTCGAGAGGAACGATCGCCTCTGTCGCTTGCACGAGCACACTGCGGCGGTCATCGGGATGCTGTGAGCGCTGGATGTAGCCGACGCGCTCTAGGCGCTCAAGCGCGATCGATAGGCCACCGCTGCTGAGCCCGACGGAGCGCGCGAGTTGGGATGGGGTCTGCGGTCCGTCGCTGCGCAGCCTGTCGATCAGCTGCAGGTCGGTGCGGCTGATCCCGAAGCGGTTCGCGGCTCGCTGGTCGAGCCCATCGGTCTCGGTGCCGAGCCGACGCATCGCGCCCAGCGCGGCACCGACTAGCTCGGCACGGCTTGACAGGTCCCTTTGTTGCATAGTATCTTTGCTAGAAAGCTTCTTTGCCACATAGAGAAGAATAGCCGCTTACGCGGCGGAAAACGAAAGGGACCGATGAAGCTGAACAGAAGCTCTGGTATTTCCGTCGCCGGCGAATTCGAGGCCTCGACGCGCGCCCCGCAGCGATCATCTGCCGGAACTCAAGCTCGAGCAGTTTCGGACGGGACGCCGGGCGCGGATATCTCGGACGATCGGCATGCACGGTGGCTGGCCGCGTGCGGCGTCGCCGGCCCGGTAATGCTGGCGGCGTATTTCGGCGCGCCGGCCCTGGTGCCGCGTCTGGGATCGCTGATCTACAGCGGCGGCATGCCGACCACCGCGAAGATCGTGACGGTTGGCGCCCACTACCACCAGCTGCTCACCGTCGGTTGCTGGCTGCAGGGCACGGGAGCGCTGTTGTGCGTGGTGTTCCTACTCGCGCTAGCGCAGTGGTCCGGCGGCGGCAGCAGCTTCCCGGGCCGGATCCTGCTGCTCGGCTGCGTGCTGCTCGTCGGCCTCGTACTCGCCGAGATGGTGTTTACGTTCACGTGGGCCAGCGCGGCGTCCCATGGGCAGTTGGGCACGGCGCGCGCTGCGTACGACCTGATGGCCCGCTTCGCGCAAGTGTTCCCGATCGTTCCGGCCCCCACCGTCTACCTCGCCCTTGCCGCCGTGCTCGCCGCCGGCCGGCCGGTACTGGCCGCGGTTTTTACCCGACTCGCGGTCGTGATCGGGATCGGCTTCCTCATCGTCGGAGTCGCGGTCGCACTCACCCCGGCAGCCGCCGCAGCCGCGGGAGGCCTGGCGGCGCTGCAAGCCCTGTGGATCCTCGCCGCCGGAATCACCGCCCTTCGTGTCACCAACGCGTAACGGCCGCAGCGGAAAAGTCCGACGCCGGGGATCCGGGCAATTGGACGTATCACGTCCCAAGCGAGCGCCTCCTTATGTCATCGGCGGGCGGGCGATGATCCGCGCCATGACCAAGGGGGCGAAAAATGAGCACACCCAACTCCAATTGGGTCCACAGCAACCACTGGGTCCACTTCACTGACCCCGAGGGACGCCAGGTGTACGTCCTGTCCGGGACCGTCATCCTGGACCCGCCTCTGGTTGGCCCGCAGGACGGCAGCCGGTGGCAACGAGGCGAGAGCTCTTTCAACATCGAGCTGCCTGACCTTCCAGAGGGCCAAGGTCTCGTGGTTGAGCAGTGGGCACCGACTGTTCTTCTCGGCTCGATCCAAAACGACGGCGTCGCCGAAAACGCCGGCTGGGCGGTGGACGACTTCGACCTGTCCGTGGATCCCGGCGTGGCGTTCGCGTTCGTCTCCCCGACGTTCAACTATGCGGTGGGCGACACGGACGGATACATCATGCGCGTCTCATACAGCGTCACCGTCGTCGGCTACTTCGCGCCGCTACCGATCATCGAGTGACACAAGCGACACGGTCGGTTCCTAGCCCCTTGTAGGGCAGGCCAAGGCACAGGCCCCGCGCCAACCGCGCGGGGCCTCGCTGTCAGGGGCGGTGGCTGCGGATCGGACGTCTCCACGCCGACGAGCCCGGCGTGAGTCAGAGCCGAAGACGCACGCGGCTCAGGCAACGCTGGCGTCGTGGATCATCTGGCGCTCGACCGCGCTATCGGGCGCGGCCGGCGAAATCACGTCGTTGATATCGGGCGGAGTCTCGGAGCTCGGGTTGACGATGTAGGGGGAGGGGTACTTCGAGAAGAAGTCGCGTACGTCTGATCCGAGGTTGCCGACAGCGTTGTAGGCACCCTCACGATCGACTCCCTCGGCGAAGATGAACCATTTGCCGTCGACGCCCAGCATGTCGATGAACCAACGCGAGTACACGTCCTGGCGGTCCCCGTAGTAGTCCCAGTGGTAGATCACAGTGTCACCAGGCTTGTGGCCGCCAAACCAGTCGCGCGCCGTCTGGCGCCACTTCGCGATGTTCACGCGGCCGACATCGGGACGCTCCGTTCGCCGTCGCCGAACGGGTCGTACAGCAGATCGCCGAGGCGGTCCAGGAGACCGCCACGATCGCCCCGGGGTACGTAGCCCTGGTCCTTGGCGCGTTCCTCGACGCCGCCCGCTCGGGCTCGCTCATGCTCACCTACGTTGGACGCCGGTTCCGAGGGGTGGGGAGCGGGCTCGGCGGGTCGGGCAGGCTCAGGCGTGGACTCTGATGGGGCGCTGCTGCCCGGCCGCGTTTCCTTCGGCGCACGCGGGGGTGGCGCCGGCTGGGTGGCCGTGACCTTGGCAGGTGGCTGCTCGGGCGTTCGCGGTGGCCCGCTGCTGAAGTACTGCTTCCGAAGCTCGGTCGCCCGCGTCCTGCCCGGTTCGTCCCTGCGGACCGAGTAGTAAGTGCGAAAGTCGGTGGCTGGCTTACCCTGCTGCACCCGGATCCTCTTGATGCGCTCGCGCACGCCCCGCAGGTTGGGCCAGCAGTTCGCGCAGGGGTGACGCTCGGTGTAGACCTCGAGGATTTGTGTCCGCTGCCAGCCGGCGTCGAGCCGCTCGAGCTCGTTGACCGCCTCGATCTCCGAGTGCAGCTCCCCGGGATCGTTCGCGCGGACCAGATAGCCGACCGTGCCCGACCGCTCGTACTTGACAACCGCGACATTCTGGCCGAAGGCGTCATCCGTGAGCATTTCGTTTTCGACCCGGAACTGCAACGCGCGTTCGGCGAGCTCCGGGTCGGCCGCCACGCGAGGCAGGTCGCGGTCGGCGACCTGGTAGGTCTTCGGCACACGTGGCCCCGATGGCAGCGAGGGTCTCTTAGGGTCGCGCAGCGGCATCCGCGTGGCGGCGCGGTTGCCCATCGCACGCTGCAGCGCCAGTGCACGCTGAGGCGATCGTGATCGGCCCGCAGCGGGTGGGGTGCTCGCGGGGCTGCTGCGGACGCGGAACCGGCCAGGTGGGAGCCTCACGCACGGCGAAAACGCGAGTCATATGACGTCTGACGTCCCACGACGCCGCATCCTTCCCGCGCGGGCTGCCGACGCGCCTAGGTAGGAGGCCCGCTGCTTGAGTTCGACAGGATCAGCGCGAGCACCGTCGACGACCGCGATCAGCGCCGCCAGTGCGGCAGCCGCGAGATCGTATCGATCGACGATCAGGATCCAAACCACCGGGCACGGTGGGTAGCGCCGAACTCGGCCTTCTCAGCGGCGTACTCGCGCGAGGGGTCGTGGCGCTCGGCCGCCGGGGACTCGCCACGGAGGAAGTTGACCTCGACCTTACTGACGAGCCCGTCGCCGAACTCGGCGTAGCAGACGCCCGACCCCTCGTAGGGCGCCGGTGGGTCCTGACCGGTGATCTCCGCCGTGATGTCGTCGGCGACGACCCGCGCGGCCGCCTCGGCGAAGATCCCCGCCTTGGCGACAGTCCGCGGGCCGGTGCAGACATCGCCGAGGGCGTACACGTGGGGGAATGTGGTGCGCAGGTTGGTTTGATCGACCGGCACCCAGCCGTTGACCGCCAACCCGGCGGCCGCCAGAGGCTCGGGCGCGCGATGCAACGGGATTCCGACGAAGAGGTCATACGGGAGCGTTTCACCGCTCGCCAGCCTCGCCGTGTGGGTGCTCGGGTCGATACTGGTCACCAGATGTTCGGGAAGCTCCTTGATCCCGCGCGAGGCCAGGCCATCGCGAAACAACTGCGAGACCGCGGCGGTCACCGGCACGGGGCGCTGCATCGGGAACGTCGTTGCCATATCCACGGCATCGCGAATCCCGCGTCGCGTGAAGTGCTCGTGTAGGAGGAACGACCCCTCGAACGGAGCCGGCGGACACTTGAACGGCTGCCCGAGCACCGAGACGAGAACGCGTCCGCCCTCGAAATCCTCAAGCGCATCGCGCAGGCGCTCTGCCCCGGCGAGCGAGTAGTACTCGTGGCCGTCCTCCGCGAGTCCGGGCGTGGCCGCGATGTCGTAGTCCGCACCCATTGCCACAACCAGAAAGTCGGCGTCGTAGGTGGCAACATCGGTCTGCACGCGCCGGGCCGCCGGGTCGATGCCGACCACCGTCTCCTGGCGGAACTCGACCCCGTCCTTGGCAATGTCCCGGTACGGCAGCAGGACGTCGCCAGCCGACTGGCGGCCGAGCATCACCTCGAGCTTCGAGAAGCCGAAAAAGAACGAGTCGTTGCGGTCGAGCAGGGTGACGTCGACCGCGTCGGAGGCGGTTTCCGAGAGGCACGTCGCCAGTTCAAGCCCCCCGAAGCCCGCGCCCAAAACCAGCACGTGTCGCTTCATGACGCGATCCTATCCGGCGCGCCATGGGACGAGAGATACGTCTGCTCAGTCGGGCGCCGGGGCGTCGACGGTGCGGCCCGGCTCGGGATGCACGCGGACTGCGAGAACCCGGCCTTGCCCTCTCCCGACGTTGGTGAGGCGATACCGGCCAACGCTGTGGAACGTCACGCCCTCGCCGACCCGCAGACGGGTTGGTGCTTCACCGGGAAAGACCAGCTCGAAGGTGCCCTCGAGGATGTAGAGCATCCGCTCGTGCTCGTGCTCGTCATCGATCTCGATGCTGCCGGCGGGTCGGAAGCTGCTTAGCGCGGGGACGAGTGTCCAGCGTGCGCCGCAGGTGAGGTCGTAGACGTCGACTCCCTCGGTCGGGGAGTGGAGCATGTGATCGGGCGCGGCGCGGAGGATCCGTACGTGATCGGCGGGCGCGGTCGGCGGTCCGTTCAGCAGGTCACCGAGCTCGACGTCGTAGAACTCCGCCAGGCGGACCAGTCGGCCGATCGTGATGTCCGATTGCGCCTGCTCGATGAGGGACAGGAACGAGCTGGAGATGCCGGTCGCGCGGGCTAGCTGGGATAGGGAGAGGCCGTGCTCGGCTCGGAGCTGCCTCAGCCGGGTGGCCAGCTGGGACTTGTGTGTGGTCGGTGGTAGCGCTTCCGATGTTGGCGACAAGGTTCTCCCTCTCGAGTTGGTTGCGTGTCTGTCGCGTCGATTTCGAACCCGAAGCTGTGCAAGCTCGGCCGCATCGGTTTGTCGTCGCCGCTCGGTGGTTGACAGGGATGTTTGGGCCAGTATTTTGGCTGATCTCCGCCAAGATCTTGGCGGCGAAGCGGCTCCCGGACCTGCGGTTTGACCACCGCGAAGGGAGCCCGCGACTCTCGTGGGAACCTCGTGAGCAATCTTTGGACCGGCATCTACGTGTGCGCCCGGGCGCCGCCCCCGACGGTCCGGCAACGAAGCCACCCCAATCGAGGATGTGGTTTCAAGAACTCAGCGCCGAGTAGAGACCGCGCAGGTACGGGCGACGGCTAATGGTTCGCCGCCGCGGCGCGCCAGTTCAATCGGAGGGAGGGAACGAGTGGTCATCTCCGTGACCGAGCGCGAATACAGCCGTGCGTTCCGGAGAGCCACGAGCGCGACCCTGCTCGATCCGTGTCGTCACTCTGGTGGCGCGGACTCGGCCGGCCTTCCAGCCGGAGCCTCCTCCCATCATCCAGCCCAGGTTCCGTCCATAGGAGGGCATTGTGCATTTCAGCAATTTGCCGCGCATCCGACCGCGGCCGCGAACGGCGGCCGTTGTTGCGGTCCTCGTGACCGCAGGCATATCAGTGGCGGCGTTAGCGGCCTCGAGTCTCGCGACTGGACGGACGGTGGCGAGGGCCGCCCAGGTGGGATGCAGCTCAGGCACGACCGTTACGACCACGAGCGGGACGGTCTGCGGCGTGGCTCAACCCGGCTATAACCAGTGGCTGGGCATCCCTTACGCAGCCCCGCCCGTGGGGGCGCTGCGCTGGGCGTCGCCGCAGGCGCCTACGCCGTGGACGACGACTCTGGAAGCCCTCAGCCAGCCACCGGGATGCCCCGGGTCAGGGACCAGCACCGCGAGCGAAGACTGCCTGTATCTCAACGTGACCGCTCCGACCGGGGTGTCCGGACCGCTGCCGGTCATGTTCTACATCCACGGCGGCGGGTTCACGGGCGGGACCACCGACTCGTATCCCGAAGACACTCTGGCGACCGGCGGGCCGGTCGTCGTTGTCGGCATCGAGTATCGGCTCGGGGTTCTCGGGTTCCTCGCTGACAAAGCGCTCGGAGCTAACTCCGGAGACTACGGCCTCGAGGATCAGGAGTTCGCGATGAAGTGGGTGAAGCAGAACATCGCGGCGTTCGGCGGCGATCCACACAACGTCACGATCATGGGCACCTCGGCCGGCGCGTCGAGCGTGTGCGACCAGATCTCGTCACCCGCAGCGCGCGGGCTGTTCGAGAAGGCGATCAGCATCAGCGGCGAGTACAACTCGCTGTTCGGAGCGCCGACGTCGCTGCAGCATCAGGACTGCAAGGCGCAGCTGCCCACCGAGCAGCAGGCCGACGCCGCCGGCGATACCTTCGCAGCGAACGTCGGCTGTGGTCCAGGAACGGCTGACGTCGCGGCCTGCCTCCGCGGCGTGTCAGTGCAGACGCTTGAAACGGCGCAGGCCACCAGCGGGACGAACTCCCCGATCATCAACGGCACCATCCTCACCGAGCAGCCGCTCGAGGCGTTCGCGAAAGGGCAGGTGAACCGCGTCCCGGCAATCCTCGGAGTCAACCGTGACGAGGACCTGACCGGTACGGCAACGACAGCGGCCGCCTACACCACGCTGGTCGACAGCCAGTACGGACCGCCGTACGCGAATCAGGCGGCGGCGGTGCTCGCGCACTACCCGCTGTCGAGGTTCCCGTCACCGTACGTCGCGTCCCGTACGGTCGCAGCGGACTCGAACACCGTCTGTCCGGCGTTGACGCGGGACGGATACCTGTCGAAGGTGATGCCCGTGTACGCGTATGAGGGAGACAACCCAGACCTGCCTCCCTACAGCACCACGTCGCCCAATCCGGGCGGCTCGGTCCACGACTGGGAGCCCGGCTACCTGTTCCCCACCGCGATGGGCATCCCGGTGACCTCCGCCCTCGACGCGAACGAGGCCACGCTCCGGACCGAGCTGATCGCCCAGTTCACGGCATTCGCGCGGACCGGCAGCCCAAACACGACCGGAGTGCCCCTGTGGCCGCAGTTCAATTCCCGCACGGGCGATCTGGTGATGTCACTGCAACCGGCAGGCGACGACGAGCTCATGTCGTCGGCCGCCATCTCGTTCGACCACAACTGCGGCTTCTGGGACAGGATCAGTCCCAAGCCAGAAAGGTAACGGTCTAGCGCCAACGCCACCGACGTTCGGAGGGACGATCTGGGCACGGATTGCCCAGATCGTCTCTTCGAGGTGGCCTGGCTCCATGCGTCCTCGGCTGTCACGTGCACGGCTCGCCGCGTGTCATAGATGTAGTGACCACGACGAACGAGAGGAACAGCAGTGCTGGAGAAGGTCTTCTACACGAGCGTGCTCGTCAGCGATCAGGACAAGGCGCTCGACTTCTATACGAACGTTCTCGGCATGGAGAAGCGGGTTGAGAACCCGACGCCCGACGGGCCGCGGTTTCTGACCGTCGGCGTCAAGGGGGACGAGTTCCAGCTCGTTCTCTGGCCCGGGACACCGGGGCAGGCCCAGCCGGCGATGGGATACCCGCCGCCGTCGATCACGATCGAGACCGACGATTGCCGCAAGACGGCCGAGGAGCTGAAATCACGCGGCGTCGAGTTCGTGTCCGACGTACTCGAGTTTCCTTGGGGCTACGTGGCGCAGTTCCACGACCCCGACGGCAACCGGCTACAGATACGAGAAGGCCGCTAGTCCTCGCTACCCGGCGTGCCGCGTCGTTCGGCGCGCCGGCGCAGCGTCTCCCAGGCGCGATCCAGCTCCTCTCTGATCGCGTGGAGCCGCTCGCGGTGCTCCTCCTTGCGGCCCTCCTCGGCTTCCTCCAGAAGCTCGTTCTCCTCGCCGACAAGTCCTTCGATTTGCGCGTAGGTCTCGAGGTCGCGCGGAATCGGGGAGAGGTCCCTGTCGTGCTCGCGCGCGCGGTCCTCGTCTGGGTAGTAGCCCGCCACAGTTAGGATTCTACGGGCCGGTGGCGCTCAACCGCGAACACATTCGAGAGTCGATCGAACGGGCGGGTGACGAGCATTGGGACGCGCTCGTCCGGCACCACACGGACGTGTACCCGGAGAGCAATCCCACCCCCGGTGACGTGTGCAGGGCCGAGGCCGCACGGCTGAACGAACTCGGTTTAGGCGACGATCCCAATCTGGAACTGCTGGAGAGTCGCGTCGAGCGGGTCCCTCCGGCGGTTCGCATAACGCACGTATTCGAGGATCGCGAGAAGGGCACGAAGTTCGAGACCGAGCCGTTTACCAACTACGAATGATTCCGTCGGGGGGTTGAGCATGAGCGACACGAAAGAGATGCTGGAGACCGTGCGGGCCCCCGCCTCGCTCGGGGTGCCCGAGGTTGCCACCGCCATAGACGCCTGCCTGCGGTGTGTTCAGACATGCACCACGTGCGCAAATGCCGACCTCGCGGAGGAGGTCGTCGACGAGCTCCGCCGTTGTGCGGCGTGGTGTTTGAACTCTGCGGACGTGTGCGACGTCACGGCCCGACTGCTTTCCAGGCCGGCGTACTCGGACCAACTCATCATCCACCACGTGCTTCAGGCCTGCGTCCGCGCCTGCGAGAACAGCGCCGAAGAGTGCGCGCGCCACGCCCATCATCACCGTCATTGCGCGATCTGCGAGGGAGTCTGCAGGGCGTGCGTCCAAGCCTGCGCCGCGTTGCTCGACGCGCAAACGATCGACGGGCTGGAAGACCTCCCCTTCGGCTGACCTGTGTAACGATGCTCGGATGTCGAGCGGCGATGCGCACCTCAGCGTTCGGCTCGTTGGGGGACCGACCGCGATCCTCGAGTACGGCGGCGTTCGCTGGCTGACCGATCCGGCGCTCTCGCCGCCGGGCGAGTACGCGGGTCTCACCAAGCTGACCGGACCGGCGTTCGATATCACCGAGGATGGCCCGATCGATGTCGTGCTGCTGTCCCATCATCACCACAGCGACAACCTGGATCCGGCCGGCAGAGCGTTCCTTCCCTCGGCGAAACGCGTTCTCTCCACCACGAAGGCCGCTGACGAGCTAGGCGGCAACGTCGTGGGCATGGAGCCGTGGTCGACGGTCGACGTCGAGAGTCCTCGCGGAGGTACCGTGAAGGTGACCGCCGTGCACGCCCAGCACGGTCCCGACGGAAGCGACGAAATCCAGGGCCCGGTCATCGGGTTCGTGCTGTCGGCTCCCGAAGCTGACGCGATCTACGTCTCGGGCGACAACGCTTCCCGTGACGTGGTACGCGCGATCGTGGAGCAGACGGGTGAACTCGGAATCGCGATCCTCAACGCCGGCGCGGTCCAGCTTGCCAAGTTCGACGGCGCTTACCTGACGCTGTCTGCCGACCACGCTGCGGACGTCGCGCGGATCCTCGGAGCTCGTGTCGTGATCCCCTTGCACTTCGAAGGATGGGCCCACTTCACTCAGGGCGCCGATGAGCTCAAGGCAGCGTTCTCGGGCAACGGCATCCGGGACCGTCTGGTAATGCTCGAGCGCGGTCAGCTTGTAGAGGTCTGAGTTAGGTCGGGTTTTCCACGCGGGCAGCCGAGTACGGGCGCCGTGGCCCCAATCGGAAGGAGCATCAGTGTTCACGCTTTCCCCGACCGCTGTCGAGGCGGTCGACAGCCTCTTGCACAACCCCGAGTTGCCCGACGACGCCGGACTGCGAATCGACACTGCCGGCGAATCCCAGTTCACGATCCAGATCGCGCCCGAGCCGGCACCGGGCGATCAGGTCATCGAGGAGGGCGGCGCTCGCGTGTTCGTCGACTCCGAGGCCGCCTCGATGCTCGACAACGCCGAGCTCCACGCGCGCCGGGAGGGGGATCAGGTCGCTTTCGGCCTGTCCTCGATGCCCGGCGGCAACGGTTCGCCGGCCGGCGCGTAGCATCGCGGCGGCCGCGATGAAACGACGGCCGGGCTCGTCGCCTCGCGACGGTGGCCATGTGGGCACCGGTGGTCGCCGGAGAGCTGTAACAAGCTGCTTGACACGGGTCAAGTAGGCGCGGTAGGTTCTGTGGGCGCGCGCGAGATCGCTCGCCGGAGGTTTGGGACTGGAGGCGAGCGCTCACTCGGGCACGCATTCCGTCCTGCCGCGCGCAACCCGTCGGGCGGCAACCAACTCCCGGAGGAGAGATGAACATCGTGGTTCGCGCCCTGAGAGGCCGGCGGCCGGTGGCGCTGCTGGCCGTCGCCGGCTTGCTCGCGTGCGTCGCGGTGGTGACGCTCGATGGTCGTGTCGCGCATGCAGCGGGCGGTTCCGCCCCGCCGATCAGCAACTCGCCGGCGTTGCTGCCGACGCCTGCCTGTCCGACCCCGCCGGCGAGCGAGGCGGCCCCGTGGGCCGATCCCCAGCTCGGCGCCGATTGCCAGGCGCAGTACGTGATCGACGACCTCGAGAACCCGGCGTCGACGCTGTATCAGCAAGTCGGTGGGACCCCCACACAGACCACTCTGCAGCGGCTCGAGGCAGCGATCGCCACCGGGAACAACATCGTCGCCGCCAGCGGCGCGAAGACCTCCCTGCTCGCGCTGTATGGGCTCACCACGAAGGGCGGAACCGATGACGGCGCCACCGGGGAGCGCCCGACCGGCCTGGCCTTCCCGTCCGCGCTTGCGCTCGGCGCGACCTGGGATACGGCGGACGCGTCCGCCTACGGGACGATGTTCGGCCAGGAGTTCCACCGGACCGGTCTGAGCGGCATGCTCGCGCCGGTGATTGACATCGACCGCACGTGGCACACCGGCCGGGAGAACGAGAACTTCGGCGAGGATCCGTTCCTGACGGGCTCGATGATCGCGCCCGAGGTCCGGGCGATCCAGGCGCAGGGCGTGATGACCACGGTCAAGCACTGCTGCGCATACACCCAGGAGCAGGGGCGAGCCGGCCAGGCGCTCGCGCTGAACTCCACGCCGGTCCCCAACAGCGGCGAGAACGAGCAGATCTCCGAGCGCGCACTCGAGGAGATCTACGGTCCGGCATGGCAGGCCGCCGTGGGGCCGAACCAGGGCGATGCGATGTCGGTCATGTGCGGCTACGCGATCGTCAACGGACCGGCGACACCACCGTTCACGGGCGCCGACTCGTGCGGCAACAAGTTCATCCTCAACGACCTGATCAAGGGCCAGTACGGCTTCCAGGGGACGTTCACGCCCGACGCCGCGACGGCGATGCGCGACAGCATCGTGCTGAATTTCGAGAACGGCAGCGACGGTGGCGACGTCAGCCTCACGCTGGCGCAACTGCAGGCGATCGTGGGCGACGGCAGCGGCGACGGCCAGACCAACGCCGACGGCAGCCAGAACATCATCAGCCAGGCTCGGCTCGTCGATGAGGTTAGGCGCACCGTGCTCCAGTCGACCAAGAACGAGCGGTTCCTGAACCCGCCCACCAACACCGGTATCGGCGACGGCGTGGCGAAGGACGAGGCGACGTCGGCGGCGATCGAGGAAGCCGGCGCCGTCCTCCTCAAGGATCAGGGCAACGTGCTGCCGATCGGGCGCCATGCTCGGTCGATCGCGGTGATTGGCACGCAGGCGGGGCCCGGTCCGAACAGCACCGAGCAGCCTCAGGTCGACAACGACGGCTCGCCGTTCGTCAATCCGGCGAACCAGTTCACTGACACGGCGACCGGTCAGACGTTCGGTTACTCGAGCGCGCTCAGCGGCATCCTGGCGCGGGCCGGCCAAGACGGCCAGACCGTCACGTACTCGCCGGGATCGGTGGGACTGGCCGAGCAGCCGGCGCTGGCGGCCAACGGCAGCACCTCGGGCCCGGGCTCGCTGGTCACGCCGGATCACTCGCAGGCGGGTTTCCTCGCCACCTATTACGGCGGCGATGACCCCACGGATACGGCCGACCCCGTTCTGGGGACACAGGTGCTTCCGTCTGTCCAGTACAACTCTCCCGGTGGCCCTGCCGGCCCAAGCTCGTTCCCGGCGGTCCCAGGCGGAAGCCCGGCCGTGGCCATTCCCACACAGTTCCAGTTCAACAACTGGTCCGTGTCCTACCAGGCGGTGTACACCCCGTCGACGACCGGTGACTACAACTTCTCGGTGACCGAGTCAGGGACGGTCAAACTGTTCGTCGGCGGGCAGCTCGTCGAGCAGCGTGCGCGTGATGACTTCGGTTACATCGATCACGTGACGGTGCCGCTGAAGGCGGGTCGGCCGGTGTCGATCGTGCTCGATTACTCGCCGATGGCGGCGGCGGCCGGCCTCCCGACCACGGTGCCGATCTTCACCGCCACGTTCAACACGTTCCTCGGCGACGAGTTGCACCTAGGTGCGGCGCTCCCGCCGTCCACCGGCCCGACGCTGATCGAGGAGGCGGCCGACACCGGCAAGCATGCCGACGTCGCGATCGTCGTCGCCGGCCGTGAGGCGGGCGAGGGGCACGACATCGAGAGCCTATCGCTGCCCGGCGATCAGAACGAGTTGATCGACGCGGTCGCGGCCGCCAACCGCCACACGGTCGTGGTGCTGACCGGCGGACCGGTGGCGATGCCGTGGCTGAACCACGTGGATGGCGTGATGGAGATGTGGGAGCCCGGGGCGACGTTCGGTACGGCGCTGGCGTCGCTGCTGTTCGGCGACTCGGATCCGTCGGGCAAACTGCCGATCACGTTCCCGGCCAGCGCCGGCCAGGGCCCAGGTGCCACCCCGGCCGAATATCCGGGCCTCACCGACCCGGCGATCGGCGCGTCCGACGACTTTGACCAACTCGAGCAGGAGAGCTACAACGAAGGCGTGGACGTCGGCTACCGGTATTACCAGACCCATCACGAGACTCCGCTGTTCCCGTTCGGATACGGACTCTCGTACACCTCGTTCAGGCAGCGGATCCTGAGCACTCATGTGGGCCGCGACGGCACGGTGACCGCGGTCGTCGAGGACACCAACCGCGGCGGTGTCGCGGGTGCCGACGTGATCGAGGGTTACGTCGATGACCCCTCGGACACGGGCGAGCCGCCCGAGCAGCTGCGCGCGTTCACGAAGGTAACGCTTGCGCCGGGGCAGAGCACGGTAGTGACGCTGACCTTCAGGCCCAGCGCGTTTGCCTACTGGGACTCAGGACCGGCCACCGGCACCGCCCCGGCGACGACGTCGCCCTCGAGCCCCGGGGTCGACACCTCCACTCAGCCCGGAGGCGAGTGGCGGATCGCGCCCGGTCGCTACGCGGTCAACATCGGCAGCTCCTCGAGCCAGTTCAACGACAGCAGCTCGTTCTTCCTTTCGGGCCGCACCCGGCCGGGGCAGCTGGACGGCCTGTTCGGCTGGACGCTCCACTGACATAACCAGGACCTCACGCCCGGTCTCGCCCCGTGCGAGACCGGGCGCAACCGCGTGTCAACCCGTGGGTGGAGACGAGGACAGGCGAAATCAACCCCCGCGCCGATGACAGAAAGCGCGGTCAGACCTAGCGGGACTTTCCGGTATCGCGAGTGGTGAGGCCTGGGATCGCCTTGTGGGGCGGGCGGTTCCGGGTGCGGGTGGTGTATGACCTAAACGCTGGTGGGCGCCAGCGGTTGTAGCTGGAGTGCCTGGTAGAGCTGGCGCTGGGTGTCGTCGAGGTCGGCGAGCATGGTTCTGACGCGGGGGCGGCCTTGGCGTCCGCCGGCGGGCGGGTAGATCAGGGTGACCTCGTCGATCTCGTTCAGGAGCCGCATCGCGAGTTTCGCGCCGAGCGGGAGCCCTTGTTGCTGGATGCCGGCGTGGCGGATCTCCCGTTCGATCAGCGAGACGATCATCAGCGCGATCGTTGTGTAGAAGCCGTGTACCTTGAGCTTCTGGTCGGTCCAGTGGAAGGTCGGCGAGTATGAGACGAACTCGCGGTCCTTGTCTTGGCGGAAGGCGTTCTCGCCTTTGGATTGGGCGCGGTAGGCGGCGATGATCTCCTCGTCGGTCCATTCGTGGCGGTCGGTGAAGATGATCCGCTTGCCCCATTCCCGCGCGGCGATGTGGTCGATCGCGTCCGGGTCGGTGCGGTAGGTGAAGGTGCCGGCGGCGAGGTCGTGCTCGATCGTGATGACGTCTTTGAGCCAGCGCCGGCGGAGGATGTTCTTGACTCGTTCTTCGAGCGCGCGCTCGTCCATGCGGTGCTTGCCGCGCTCGACGATCCCCCTGAGCTCGTCCAGCTCGCGGTGTGCCTTGGTGAGCGTCTGGGCGAAGCTGCGCCTTTGCTTTGCCTGAAACGAGTCAGAGCGTGAGATTACGATCGTGCGCTCCTGCTCGTAGATCTCCATCTTGGTGCGGTAGGCGAGCGTGCCCGGCAGGTGCTCGAGCTCTGAGAACTCATCGGGGCCGACGTCGAGCAGCTCGGGATGCCGGGAGGGGGACAGCGAGCCGACCACGCCCAACGGCAGCTCGTCGACGAGCGGCTGGTTGGTTTTGGAGTTGTTGCCCTTGTCGTAGACGAGTGTCAGCTCGGCGATCTGAGCATCGTTGAGCCCCAGGTCTTGAAGGCGCGCCTTGATCAGCTTGATCGCCTCGGGGAACTGCGTGCTGTCGTTTCGGTTGCCCTCATAGGTCTGGTGACACAGCGGGAAGTTGCAGTCCAGCGCCACGCACAACGCCAGCCCGATCAGCCGCAGATCTCGCCGACCGCCCTTCGGGTGCCCGCGCTGCGCGATCGTGTTGCGAGCGTTGGCGGAGTCGATGAACGTCGCAAAGTTCGTGGCGTCATAGACCAGCGGGCGCAGCTCGATCCCGTAGCGCTCAATCGCGCGCCCCACGATCTCGGTCTCGGCTTTCGTGATCGCCTGATCGGAGACGACATCCATCGCATCCCAGAACCGCTGCGAGCTCAGTGCCCGACGCTCGGCAGGCAGCAGCCGGACCAGTGCCGTGCGAGCGTGCCAGTCACCGAGCTGGCGCTTGGAGCGCGGCTTGCACGCCCGGTTGATCGCCGCCAGCATGATCATCTCCCCGACCGACAGACCCCGCCGAGGTCCACCGGTCGCGCCCAGCGCCCGGTCGATCGCCTCGGCCACCTCAAGCTCCCGGCACAGCCTCAAGGCGGCGGCGACCGCGCCGAAGCTCCGCGAGACCACCGACTTGGGGTCGGCCGTCCCCGCCAGCCGCTGCTCGATGTCCTCCGCGCGCCCCAGATACACCTGGCGCACGACCTTCACCCGGCCACCCACCCGGGCGGTCTCCCGCAAGTAGTAGTACGGCCGGCCGTTCACGATCTTCTTCGTTAGGCTCGCCATGATTTAGGTCATACACTAGAACCCGCATCGGACGGAAAGCACGGCCAATCCAGACAAACACAGGAGCAGAGCGCCGTAGTATGGGCCGCTCCAATCACAATGATTTAGGTCATACATCAGATCGATGCAGAACCGAGGCTACCCGCGCCCAGAAAACCCCCGCAAAACCAGCACAACCAGCGCTCGACGGCGCTCGCACCTACCCCTCAATCACCCCGAGACCCGGAAAGTCCCGCTAGGCTGCCAGAAGCCGATCTTCCAGTATCGGCGTCACCAACCGGCGACCACTCACACCGCGATGACCAAGACTCACACCCGTACTCGGTCCACGCCGCTTCCGCTGTCCTCCTGTACCACGCGATGGCGCTCTGGGTCCCCGGCCTCGGCGGCTTCTACGCCTACCTGCGCCTGCGACCCCGCGTGGTGCGGACCGGAGCAGCGGTCGTGGCCTCCAGCCCGGCGTAAAGACGCTACTCGAGGACGACCGGCGGGCTGCCGACGGTCCGGGCGATCGGCCGGCGCCAGCCGGAAAGCGCCATCCCGACAGCGGGGATGAGCGCGACGAGGATCAGCACGAGGGCCCACAGGAACGTCGTGCCGAAGGCGTCGGCGAGCGGGCCCGCGATCACCGCGTGTGCACTCGCCGGCAGGTGCTGAAGAGTGGCGATGCCGCCCGAATGTGAGCCCGAGACGCGGCTCCCGAGAATGCCGGTCAGGTTGGCTGTGATCGCCGAGGCGAGGATCACGGACAGCACGGCGGTGCCGATCGAGGCTCCGGCCTGGCGAATGATGTTCATCGCCGTGCTCGTGCGCGCGATCGCGGCGGCCGGGACCGCCTGCATCGCGGCGGTCATGTTGGGCATCATCGCCAGCCCCATCCCGATGCCCTGGACGAAGTTCCCGGCGCAGAGCAGAACGTAGGAAGTGTGCGGGCCGACGAACACGAACGGGATCAACCCGATCGCGACGAACGGCAGGCCGGTGGCGGGCAACCAGGTGGGTCCGTATCGGTCGGTCAGGCGACCCGAGACGGGCATCAGCAGCATCGCCCCGAAGCCGCCGGGCGCCATCAGCAGGCCGGCCTGTAGCGCCGACGCGCCGCGCACGGCCTGGAAGTACAGGGGCACGAGCAGCATCGTTCCGAACACCGAGATCGCAAACAGCAGGAACGTGCCCGCGGCCGCGCCCGCGCGGGTGTGTGCGAACGTCCGGAGGTCGATCAGCGGGTTCGGGGTTCGCCAGGTGTGGATGAACCAGGCGGCGATCAGCACGATGCCGAGGAGCGTCGGGCCCCACGAGCGCACCGACCCGAACCCATACGTCGAGGACTCCGCCAAACCGAAGATGAAAACGGCGAGCCCCGGTGAGAGCAACGCCATCCCGAGCCAGTCGAGCTTATGGGCGGGCTGTGGCTGATCGGGCTCGAGCACGATCAGCGCCAGGATGAACGCGACGATCCCGATCGGCACGTTGATGAAGAAGATCCAACGCCAGGATGCGTTGTCGACGAGCCAGCCGCCGAGGATCGGGCCCAGGATCGGCGCGAGCAACATCGGTACGCCAAGAACGCCCATCACGCGGCCCATCCGGTGAGGGCCGGCCTTCCTGGTCATGATCGTCATGACCGCCGGCATGATCATCCCGCCGCCGAAGCCCTGCAGGACGCGGAAGAAGATCAGCGATCCAGCGCTCCATGCCAGGCCCGACAGCACCGACCCGATCGTGAACAAGACCAGCGAGGTCATGTAGATGCGCTTGGTGCCGAATCGGTCGGCCGCCCAGCCGCTGACGGGGATGACGGTCGCGAGCGCCAGCGTGTAGCCGGTGATGACCCACTGGATCGTGGTCAGCGATGAGTGGAACGCGACCGCGAGGTGATCGATGGCGACGTTGACGACGGTCGTGTCGAGGATCGACATGACCGCCCCCAGCATCACGACGCCGGCGACGATCAGGGTCTCGCGGTCTAGACCCTCGGGCTCGGATGCCCGCGCTGCGGGCGCTGAAGGCTCGGCCATGCGCCTCATCGTAGCGGACCGGCGAGTCCGGTTATCTCGCGGGTGCGGCTGCCCCTAGGATCTATCCCGTGACCGTCG